>Ga0307942_1002676_pt1 | contig 14481 bp, 21 predicted proteins | sample OrgLakmetagen175_FD_201846 | JGI IMG/M metagenome (GOLD analysis project Ga0307942, IMG submission 201846) | Saline water microbial communities from Organic Lake, Antarctica - #175 | ecosystem: Environmental > Aquatic > Non-marine Saline and Alkaline > Saline | place: Antarctica: Organic Lake...
GTCTTGGCCAGGTCCTGCTGCTGCTGCGCCACTGCTCACTGCCATGCTACAGCTGCTGCTGAACCCCCAAGTGGCCAAGAGAAGAGAGGAGAGGAAGGGAGGGAGGAGGGGGACCCGAGGGCGGAACAGCACAAAGATCTCTGCAACATTCTCCAAGGAGCCTCCGTTACTCTCCACATAATCCTTTTGGGTGTGGGTGGCACCATCTACAACACTCACACTGTCACGCCCAATTGTTGCCAGTGACGATTCGTGTGATTTGGTTAGTTGTTGTGCTAAGTCTTATACTTTGCAGTGTATGTGATTCGCTACGACAACACTCTGAAGCCTTTCAAGGAACTGGGTCTTGATTCTCAGAGAGTTAAGAAGCTTGCCTTCAAGCTCCATGTGCACTCTGTGAACTTAGCTGCTAAACTTGTCCATACCAGACGTGCCCTTTATTTCCAGCATTAGTATCAACTCTCCTCAGGAGACGGTTTCAGGAAGCTTGTAACCCTCCTGATTCCCACTGATCTTTTCCTTTTTCCTTTGGTGGAGGAGCTTTATGGAACTCGGTACCACAGTGGCTCCTTTTCCTTAATTAATGTGGGGATTGGCTTTCATTGCCTGTGTAATTTTTCAGTTGTATTTGGTTCACTGCAAATATTGGGAAAGGATGATGCTTATGACACACACACGCAGGCACGCACACACGCATGCATACACGCGCACAGGTGAAGGGGAGGTCACCCAGACATGGACGCAGCTGGGATGGGCCTGAAGCCCATTCACAAGTGGGCCAGCTGCCAGTGCAGCCAAGAACGAAGATCCCGCTGGGCACCAAGGCAGCCAACGACCGCTAGCAGGGTGGGCGTGGCACAGCTGCCGCTGGCTACAATAAGGTGTTAATGTGGGAGAGACAAAAGGGTCCAGCGATGGGGGCAAGTTCCCTAACCCTTGAACGGCCCACATTTCCGACTTTCAGAGTTTTGTAGCATCAGCTCCTTTTAAATTTTGTAGCCTCAGATCCCTTGCAGTTTTTCGTAGCCTGAGTTCTCTGCCTCAGCTCCTTTTAGTAGGCTGGTTATGAAGTAAGGAAGGGCAAGGAGAGAAAGTAGGATGGATCTTGGACAGAAAGAAGGAAAGAAGTAGCTCATTGCTTGGCATGTGTACAATACACAAAATAGTAGGGTTATAACATGGTAAGCAGACGGTAAATTTAATACGAAATTGCACAGCTGCCTAAAGTCCGAGGAATGTGGGCAAAGAGACTGCAATGAAATGCGCAAGACTTCCGTCATTTTTACTAAACCTTTTTTAAAATAAGCAGTTGGGGGACTGCAGGCCTTTCCACAGGTAAGGCAAGGTAAGGTTACATCGCTATATATGATGCCTCAGTATGATGCCATAGGTAAGACGCTCGTTAGATTCAGGGTTCTAGGCCCTGGGACTTGTATAGCCTCTTGTTGCTGCTGCTTAAATATTTATTGTTGTTGCTGCTGCTGCTCCAAGTCCTCGTCCTTTTGTGGCGGTTTGAAGTTTACAAGGAAAAGGGTCCTTCAGTCAAAGCGTGCGACTGCTAGCCTGCTCATAAAAAAAACAATTAGTTGAACGGGTAGCCATAGCCTTTTTTGACGGTCGACGAGAAACAAAACAATGCAGCTTTAAGCGTGGACACACAAAACGAAAAACGCCTCAAAAAATACAAGCAGTACCACTACGTGCCACCAAATGCCATCCTGCACACAAAAAATGAAAAACTAAACCAGACTACTCAGCGCTGACCTGGAGCTCGATGTTTTCCAAAGAAAGTCGACTTTAATGAAATGGGAAAAGTAAAGGGATGGAAGGGGGCTACGCATCAAACGCAGATAGATGCACGAGGAAGCTGAGACGGGCACAACGCAAACAGAGTCCTCCCTTTCTCCCTATTAAGAACAATTAACTTGCTCCTAAAAGTGTGTGTATGTGAGGCATGTGTGTAATCATTATACATGATCCAATGAGTGGTCGTATAGTGATGTAACCTTACCTTATACATGATCCAATGAGTGGGCGTGCAAAGCATGCACACTCCTTCCATTTTGTACCCTGTCCTTCCATATCAGTGACATTGAAAAGTCACATTTATTCAGCAAACACGCACGACACCCACGATTACCAGAAAGGAATGACTCTACTGACGGATAGTGTTAACACAGCCAGAATGATAAGGAGAGGGGGCTTAGAACGATAGCAAGGTTCCTTTAGTGTGCTACATCGCTGTGATATAAAAAAAGGAGGAAAGGAAAGGAGGAGGGAAGCTGGAATAAAGGAAGAGGCTGAGTGTTACGATGACACAACCAGCAAGGTCAAAGTGTCGAAAAGAGCAGTAAAATTATTTAGTTCCCATTGAGTGCTTCAAAGTGCACTTCGCAAAAGAATTACATCAAGCTACTTCAAATCAGCTGCTCCTGGTTCAGCACCCTGATATATATAACTACCAAGGTGCAGAAATGCTGCAGCGCATTATAGCTCTCACGTCATCTAAACCATTATAAGCATCACCCTGCCTTACACATAAAGATAACAAAGTCTTGCACTATGCCACGCATCCTACGCGGCAATCTAGCTCTGCCTGGGGCAATGTGCCCCCATCTTTCACACCTACAACAATAAGCAATGTGCCCCCATCCCTCACGCCTATCCTTAGTCCATGTGCATGTGCGACACTTTCCTTATCCAAGCTCACGCCTGCGCACGTGCATAAACTTTTAGTACTCTCTTGTGTTTGCGCTTTGCAGACACGAAAATCTGTGCGTGGGCACGCGCTTGTGTGCGCATGTTGACTATGGGCACACACTTGTGTGCGCATGTTGACTATGGGCACACACTTGTGTGCGCATGTTGACTAGCAAGCCTGCTGCTTCCTGATCCTTCCCGATCCAAGCTTCACGCAACCACTCACACAACGCGCGTGCTTGTGTGTATGAGTGTGTGAGTGTGTATGTGTGTGTCAGCCTAGCAGTTGCACGTTTTGACTGATGGCTTATCTGTAAACCCTGTATGTGTGTGTCAGCCTAGGCAGTCGCACGTTTTGACTGATGGCTTATCTGTAAACCCTGTATGTGTGTGTCAGCTAGTGGGGCTGCTGCTCCCTGCATCAATGGCGGCTTGTTGGTGAGCGGTACAGTGTGCGATGAAGGCCTGCGCGTTGAATTGGTTATGTGTTATGTGAATGAGTGGGTGCTTTTTGCGTGATGAAGGCCTGCAGGCTATTGTCGGTCGCAGTGTGTGGTGTGCGATAAAGGCCTGCGCGTTGAATTGGTCAGGTGAATGAGTGGGTGCTTTTTGCGTGATGAAGGCCTGCAGGCTATTGTCTGTCGCAGTGTGCGGCGAGGGCTTGCGAGTTATTGTTGGTCAAGTGGACAAAAGGGGTGCAGTGTGCGTCGAAGGCCTTCAAAAGCACATCATCACATGTCTTCTTTCATCTCATCAAACTCTGTCAATAAACGTTTTTGACACATTAAAAGCTCGGGATTGGATTAACACCTTTTTAAAAGCATGTTGCATGCAAGTTTCAGTCGGTGGTGTAAATAAATTATTTATTTAAAGCACCTTACCTTTCTAAGTTAAATCAATCTAATAAGTAATCAATTGATTGCGGAATAGAACGCGAGGGAAAATATTAAAGAATAGAAAAGTAACACAGTGAGTGTGGTGGATCTTTGTGTAGGTCGGTTGTAGGTCCTGCATGACTTTGGCGGGCGGCATAATTCTGCGATGAAGGCCTGCGAGTGAAGAGTAGGCCATGTCAAGAAGCAGTGCAGAGCGCTTGCTGAAGGTCTGCACGTTGATATATAAAAATACATTGACATGTCGGGATATACACAATTCTTATAGATGTTCATCAGAATGGTCCGTAGGTTGGGGGCAGGGATGGGGTATACGATTCTTAGAGATGAGGGATGGGGTATACGTAGGTTGGGAGCAGCGATGATGATTCTTAGAGATGAGGGATGGGGTATACGTAGGTTGGGAGCAGCGATGATGATTCTTAGAGATGAGGGATGGGGTATACATAAGTTGGGAGCAGGGATGGGGTATACGATTCTTAGAAACGTTCAACACGATAAGTACGATGTAAAATACGGAATATTGTTTGATGCAAGAAATTGTAATATCCACCCTTAAAAATGTGAGCAACCCTTAACCCAACCTGCTTGACCATCTACTCATCTCTACTGTTTCTAGACAATGAAACATACCCACGGCCTCATAAAAAGGTGAAAGAAAGGTGGAGCTTTGGTACAATTGCCCCCACATTTCTTTTGAATCACCACCTGCAGCTGTATTGCTGGAGGGTAACGACATTAAAATGACATTAAAACGTAAAATGATCAAGTGACAAAAACGGAGGATGGAAACAAGGAGAGCCATATGTGCTCCACAAGACACAAACACAAGGCAGATAAATACCAGCACAAATACACACACAACACACAACAGAAAACTGCAAACCTCACCAAATCCAGTATCCACACCCACATCCATACTCTCTCTCTCTCTCTTCTCTCTCTCTCTCTCTCTCTCTCTCTCTCTCTCTCTTTCTCTCTCTCTCTCTCTCTCTCTCTCTCACTTTCACTCTCTCTCTCTCTCTCTCACTCTCTCTCTCTCTCTCAACCAACCAACCACACACACACACCCAGCACACACCCGCAAATGGGTGAGGTACTTTGGGCTCTGCTCCACATTTTGGTGGTTAAAGCCCTGCGAGTGTACACGAGTGTGTGAAACATGTGTTTGTGTGAGTGTGTGTGTGTGTGTGTGTGTGTGGGTGAGCGTGCACGAGGTGTGAATCATAGCACGAGCACAGAATCTGTGGCATGCTACAACATGTGGCAGTGCGCATTGCCATGCAGTGAAGCATGAGCGTGCATGCACGCGCATGTGGCAGAGGGTATGAAAAGGAGTGCATAGCGTACTGTCTGTGTCGGACCCCTTCCTTCCTTTTCACACTGGTGTGTGTGTGTTTGTGTGTGTGTGTGTGTTCACAGGTACAACGTGGAGGAGCTCTGGCTTCTCAACTCGCTTGAAAAGGACAAAAGCTATGAGATGGGCAAAACACAGGCCAGGGCAAAAGTTATAATGACGCAGGGCATGGGCCAGAGCAGCACGTATGGTGACACAGCACACAGGCCAGGGCAAAGCTTGCAGCCACGCAGAGCACGGGTCAGAGCGACACATGTAACAATACAGGACACAAGCCAGAGCAGCATTTATGAATACACAGGATGCAGGCCAGAGCAGCACTTATGGTAACACAAGGTGCGAGCCTGGGAATTAGTTATGGACCATAACTTGTAGTGGTATGGGACGCAGGTCAGAGCAACTTGTGTGGTGAAACAGGCCAGAGCAGCATTTATGGTAACACAACATACGGGAGTTAGTTATGGCGGTATGGGACGCAGGTCAGAGCAACTTGTGTGGTGAAACAGTCCAGAGCAGCACTTATGGTAACACAACACACGAGAATTAGTTATGGTGGTATGGGACGCAGGCCAGAGCAACTTGTGTGGTGACACAGGCCAGAGCAGCACGTATGGTAACACAATACACGAGAATTAGTTATGGTGGTATGGGACGCAGGCCAGAGCAACTTGTGTGGTGAAACAGGCCAGAGCAGCACTTATGGTAACACAAAACACGGGAATTAGTTATGGTGGTATGGGAAGCAGGCCAGAGCAACTTTGTGGTGAAACAGGCCAGAGCAGCACTTATGGTAACACAACACACGGGAATTAGTTATGGTGGTATGGGACGCAGGCCAGAGCAACTTGTGTGGTGAAACAGGCCAGAGATGCAAGCTACCCTTTTTGGCTTATCTTTCCCAACCTTCCTTTCCCTGGACGCCTTTGAAATGGTACTCCTCCTTCTCCTCCTCCCCCCCTTCCCTCATTTCGACACCTCTGCCTCTCCTGCACACAAAAGGAAGCTACTCTGTCTGCCTCCTCTCTTCCGCCACTCCCCACACATTTGTTTCCCCTGCAAACTTCAAGAATTGTTGCCTCCGTACCCACATACACAGACACACTAACATAGCAAACTAACAAGGACACATAATTAAGCGTACACACACATGGCAAATGCACGTATACTCACACCTCTGCCTCTCCTGCACCCAAAAGAGATCTACCCTGTCTGCCTCCTCTCTTCCGCCACTCCCCACCCATCTGCCTCTCCTACACATTTCAACGATCGTCGCCTCTGTACCTGCACAGACGCTCTGACAAAAAAAAGTAAACATACATTGACACGCACAGAGACACACATGGCACACACACGCATGCTCACACACACACACACTCACACACACACACACACACACACACACACACGCACGCACGCACACACACACATGGCGCACGCACGCATACTCACACACCTCTGCCCACAGGGGAGGGAATCGATACTTGGGCTTAACTAGGGCAGCTAGTTTTTTGCCACTGGAGATGTTGATCACCTCATCTTCGGTGCCCTGTGTGTGCATGAACGATTACAAGGTGTGTGCATGAATGAGTATGAGGTGTGTGCATGAACGATTACGAGGTGTGTGCATGTAGGCGTATGAGGTGTGTGCATGTACGAGCATGAGGTGTGTGCATGTATGTACACGTATGAGGTGCGTGCATGAACGAGTGTGAGATGCGTGCGTGAACGATTACGAGGTGTGTGCATGTACGCATGTGAGATGTGTGCATGAACGATTACGAGGTGTGTGCATGTATGTACACGTATGAGGTGCGTGCATGAACGAGTGTGAGATGCGTGCATGAACGATTACGAGGTGTGTGCATGTACGCGTATGAGGTGTGTGCATGAACGCGTATGAGTAAAACGGGGATGATGTGTGTGTGCATGTGCATGTGCACGTACAAGTGTATGCAGGTATGTGTGTGCGGGCTGCTTTGATACGTCCTTTGTGTGTATGCAAGATACGCTTCAAACTACTTGCTCTGTGTGTATGTAAGTGCGTGTCTCTGTGTGTGTGTGTGTGTGTGTGTGTGTGTGTGTGCGCGTCTGTGTGTGTGATTGGTATGTAAACACGTGTGCGGATGTGTGCTTTTGTATATGTGCATGCGCGTGTGCTCGCTTGCGTGTGTTTACGGATGCACATACAATTCCGTCCATTCACTGCATGTTCAAAGCAAACAACTTGCGTTGCCGTATTGTGGTGTTCGGATGTATTGCAACCGTTGTGGTGTTCAGACGTATTGTGGTGTTCGGATATAATGCAACGGTTGCGGTGTTCGGATGTAATGCAACGGTTGTGGAGTTCAGATGTACTGTGGTGTTCAGATGTATTGTGGAGTTCAGATGTATTGTGGTGTTCAGATGTCATGCAACGGTTTTGGTGTTCTAATGTCATGCAACCAATGTGGTGTTCAGATGTATTGTGGAGTTCAGATGTATTGTGGTGTTCAGATGTATTGTGGAGTTCAGATGTATTGTGGTGTTCAGATGTATTGTGGAGTTCAGATGAATTGTGGAGTTCGGATGTATTGTGGTGTTCAGATGTATTGTGTTGTTCAGATGTATTGTGGAGTTTGGATGTAATGCAACGGTTGTGGTGTTCAGAAGTATTGTGGAGTTCGGATGTAATGCAACGGTTGTGGTGTTCAGATGTATTGTGGAGTTCAGATGTAATGTGGTGTTCAGATGTATTGTGGTGTTCAAATGTATTGTGGAGTTCAGATGTATTGTGGAGTTCAGATGTATTGTGGAGTTCAGATGTATTGTGGAGTTCAGATGTATTGTGGAGTTCAGATGTATTGTGGTGTTCAGATGTAATGCAACGGTTATGGTGTTCAGATATTGTGGTGTTCAGATGTATTGTGGTGTTCGGATGTAATGCAACGGTTGCAGTGTTCAGAAGAATTGTGGAGTTCAGATGTATTGTGGTGTTCAGATGTATTGTGGAGTTCGGATGTATTGCAACGGTTACAGTGCTCAAGGGAAGTACTTGAGGACGATGGTGGACACCTCCATGCATGCTAGCTACCTTGTGAGCAGTCACAAACTTTTTGGAACCCCTATCAGAAACATCCCACACTGTACAAGCACAAGTCGGGGGCAATATACGTAACACGGTATATATATATGTATATATATGTATATATGGCATTATGGTATGTAACACGGTATATGCATATATTATATAAATATACTGTATACAAAAATCCTGAATTCAACCTTGGCCAGATACGGATGTATACATATAAACAAATGTAACAGAGTTCTGGACAAACCAATGCACATATGTGCAGCACCTTCAAGGCCAGTAGGCCAGCGCAAACACAAACGCTTAATATCATATAGGGTCTTGGCTATCCCTAAACATACGCAGAGTCCTGGCCAACTCGATACATAAGCAGCACTTAATAGGTTGGCGCAAACACACACACCTATGCATTCAAACCAAGCCTGGGCGGTTTCAAAAAAGCAACAACATGTCGCACGCGCAAATTGTGCACACACACACATCTTTGCCTTACTCTATATGCCTGAGCAGCTCAAAAAGTTGTTGAACGTCTATAATGCAGATGTCCTACATGTGATGTGCAATTAGGTGCGCATAGTCCTTGAGATGTATGAATTTGTATGCACGCTGAATTCACACATGCACACACACACACAGACCACACACACGCGCACACAAACACATTGGAAACACACATTCACACACACACATATGGCTTCACGCTACGCATATACATATCCATGCATCCACCCATTTAAATACATCCAAGTACATACACACATGCGCAAAAAAGTACTCATACATTGAATTTACACTATGCATGCACACATTCATTTATTGCACAAAGCACAGAGCACACACTTACGCACACCACACACACATACATACACATTGGCCACATACACACACACATACACACATTGGCTTCACGCTACGCTACGCGCACACAAACACACACAAACACACACACGAGGCCAGGCACCCACATGCATGATCAGCACCGGAGCTTGGATCTTTGGCACAAACAGATGGTTGGTGAAGACGTCTGCGAATGCTGGCCACCTGCACACAAGAGAGAATTACTGTGTGTGTGCGTGCGTGTGTGTGTATGTGTGTGTGTGTACACTTTTTAATTTTTAATGAATAGGAAGGCAAATTACTGAGGTGCAATAAAGTGTCTAAGCTTCACCTCGGTATGGTTTGACACACACACAGACAGCATTGAACTGTGCAGGGCTGTAAACGCACACATGCATACTTATATACGCGCACGTACACGCGCACGCATGCTCATACATGTGCACGCGTACATTTACACACCACTTGGGTGACAGCATTTTAATCCCAAACAGCATTGGCTTGTGCAGGGCCGCAAACATGCTCATGCACACATATACACCCACACACACACAGACATGCACACAAGCACACTCACACCACTTTTAATGCTGGGCAACGGCAATAAGGCGCTATACACCAAATGACTGTGCAGGGCTGGAAACGCATGCAAACACACACATGCACACACAAACACACACGCATACGCATAGACATGCACACACGCACATGTGGAAACACGCACGCACGCACGCACGCACGCACACACGCACGCACGCACGCACGCACGCAGCACGCATACGCATAGACATGCACACACGCACATGTGGAAACACGCACACACGCACGCACGCACGCACGCACGCAGCACGCAGCACGCAGCACGCATAGACATACACACACACACGCACCACTTGATGTTGGGTGACAGCACCCGGATTCCAGACAGCAATGGGCTGTGCAGGACCACACCCCCAAAGCCCTTTGTGTGAGCTCCTAGCCACGCCTACAAATGCACATACGTTGGCCATCATCATCCATGAGTGAAGAGTTAGGTGAAATGGCTGTGTACTTTCAACTTGAGCCTTAGCCATGCTCCTTGGCATGCACTGGGTCGGCCCGTAATACGTGGGTTATGTGTAGATTTACGTGCTTATAGGTATGCAAGCCATGTGTGCATGCCAACTGTGCCCAGCCATGCATGCATGCATACCAGGTTTGTATTCCTAGCCATGTATGTGTGCCTAGCCCTGTATGCGAGCCAATTAAGAATTCATGCATACCAGGTTCGCATTCCCATGTATGTGTGCCATGCCGTGAGCACACACACACACACCCGTGAACACACACACACCCGTGAACACACACACGCAAACCAGAACACACCCTGCCAGCACCCGCAAGCGCAAACCACGATCCAGCTGGGCACACTATCGCTCACACAAACACGCACACACCATCGCTCACACATACGCACCGAGGGCCCGCTGCCCACACTCTGGCCATACAGGATGATGCTCATGGGAGGGACCTTGTAATGCTCAACTAAGCACGTGTACACGGCAGAGATGTCTGCAAACGTGCCACCCATCGTGGGCTCCCCACTGCTGGAACCGTACCCAGTGTAGTCGTAGCCCATGACGTTGACTTTAAGCAGCTTGCTGACCTCTCTGCGAGGTAACGGGAAAGGCAGCAGTGATAGGTTGTAAGTTTGCTAAATAATCGTAGCCCATGACGTTGACTTTAAGCAGCTTGCTGATCTCTCTGCAAGGGAATGGGAAAGGCAGCAGTGATAGGTTGTGAGTTTGCTAAATAATCATAGCCCATGACGTTGACTTTGAGCAGCTTGCTGATCTCTCTGCGAGGGAATGGGAAAGGCAGCAGTGATAGGTTGTGAGTTTGCTAAATAACCGTAGCCCATGACGTTGACTTTGAGCAGCTTGCTGATCTCTCTGCGAGGGAATGGGAAAGGCAGCAGTGATAGGTTGTGAGTTTGCTAAATAATCATAGCCCATGACGTTGACTTTGAGCAGCTTGCTGATCTCTCTGCGAGGGAATGGGAAAGGCAGCAGTGATAGGTTGTGAGTTTGCTAAATAATCGTAGCCCATGACGTTGACTTTGAGCAGCTTGCTGATCTCTCTGCGAGGGAAAGGGAAAGGCAGCAGTGATAGGTTGTGAGTTTGCTAAACAATCGTAGCCCATGACGTTGACTTTGAGCAGCTTGCTGATCTCTCTGCGAGAGAATGGGAAAGGCAGGAGTGATAGGTTGCGAGTTTGCTAAATAATCGTAGCCCATGACGTTGACTTTAAGCAGCTTGCTGATCTCTCTGTGAGGGAATGGGAAAGGCAGCAGTGATAGGTTGTGAGTTAGCTAAATAATCGTAGCCCATGACGTTGACTTTAAGCAGCTTGCTGATCTCTCTGCAAGGGAATGGGAAAGGCAGCAGTGATAGGTTGTGAGTTTGCTAAATAATTGTAGCCCATGACGTTGACTTTAACCAGCTTGCTGATCCCTCTGCGAGGGAATGGGAAAGGCAGCAGTGATAGGTTGTGAGTTTGCTAAATAATCGTAGCCCATGACGTTGACTTTAAGCAGCATGCTGATGTCCCTTAAAGGAAATGGGAAAGGCAGCAGTGGTTTACAGCCGCTTGCAAGTACCTGCTGGGCTGGCCCATTACTTAGGTGGTTTTCAAGGACTGCGTACGTAAGAGGCGTACAAACTAGGTGGGCTATGGGACCATGCAATAATTCAATGCGAATTTGAAGCTAGGTAGGATTTGAGCTAGGATTTGAGCTCGGATTTGAGCTCGGATTTGAAGGTAGGATTTGAGCTAGGATTTGAGCTAGGATTTGAAGCTAGATAGGATGAAAGGTGTATGGAGCGGCTCTGAGTTGGCGGCTCCCGACGTTCACAACAACAAACTGGCCACTTATTGTCCTTGGCTTGCCTTCCCTTTTTCTAGTAATGAACCTACCAATTACTGAACCGCGGTATCTTCGTCTTGGTCTGTCAAAATATGTACTTGCGCAACGTCAGCAGGTTCCGCTTGCGTGCGCATACTTGAGAGTGGAGGCTAGAAAGCAGTTTTAGCGTGTGTGGCCAGTGTTTTAGTGAACACGAAGATGTCCAGGACGAGGTGCACACTCTTCCGTTTTGCCAAGACCATCAGGTTTAAGATGAGCAAAAATCAATGCTTTTTGTTTGCGCCATTTTGGAGGACTTTTTGGCAGTCCGACTTTATTGCTGCATCAAGTCAACAACCAACTTGTCTATGGATTCCTTCCTCAGCAGAACACTCTGATGCTTTTCCTTATTTCTGAGCTTATAAATTAATTGCGGCTGACCGAGACCAGCCAGCAGCCCAACAACCTAACACCCGGCTGAAAGTCACCCCTATCGGGACCATTGCCAGACACAAACCAGACACGCCTGGATCCAGATGTGGTCCTTCAGAAAAACACGTTGAGGGTTGAGTGCACAGTAGTCTGAAATCAGGACACGTCCGCGTTCACTCACAAACGTCTGGACTAGTTGATCATGAAAGCCAGTCATACGTACAGAGTTACATTTTACAAGTAGATCATGAAAGCCACTTTCAGCTACGCACACTCACTCCCCCGACCAACGATGCACTCTCCTTGATATGCACACGTCACAGCCACAGCATGCACTCACAGTCACAGTCACAGTATGCACTCTCCTCGATATGCACACGTCACAGCCACGCACAACGCGCGTGTTTGCTATGTCCTACACGCGTGTATGCACTCTCCCTGATATGCACACGTCACAGCCACACACAACACGTGTGTCCAAATGCACACCCGCACTCACAACGCACCTGTATGCAGGGAGCATCTGGCCAATGTCCACTGCATTGCCATGAGAGTAGAGCAGGGTAGGGCGTGGGGGTGTGGGGGCGGCAGAGGCAGGGCCCTTAGTGCCTGGGTACTGAATGAAGGCAGTGATGATCTCATCCCCGCCTGCGGTCAATTAGAGCTTGACATGTTCAGCACCTCATCCCCACCCGCGTGTGGTTTCAATTTTATTGGCTTAAAACCTCATCACCCCTTCGTGCGTTTCATTTCAATTCGACCACTTGAGTTCCTCATTCCTCAAGCGTTCAATTTTGAGACAGATCGATCTTTTATCTCATCACCCCCCGCATTTATAATTCCAAAGTTGCGTTTATACTGCAAGGCTGCATGTAAGAGCTGCATTTAGCAATTTACAGAAAATAGACATGAAAAACCTGTGCAATCACTTTAATACACGGTTGTGTCTTACACTCACCGCCCCATCCGCCTGACTTGGTCTTGGTGGTGGTCAGCTTCAGGACCTTGCACGTTGGAATGCGTGGCATGCCCCTGCAAACAGTGTGCAAATACACACACACACACACACACACACACACACACACACACACACACACACACACACACGGGACGCAGTAGGCGAATTAGTGCGCACCATCCGACTGAACCAATTCAGTGGTAGAGAGCTTGCTGTCTTTGTGTGTGGGAATTGGTAATGCGAGGAAGTTCATCGTGCAAAAGTGTGATGTTTCAATCATAGTTATTAATAGTAATTTAAGCGCTGAGGCTCCAATTCTGATTCATAGGGTGCCATAACTTAATGAAAGGGCTGTATTGTGAACCAGTAGGATTGTAGTAACGGCTTACATCTCGCACCCTAATAAGGAGTTGTTTAGATCTATTTGGAATGGGACCAGAGCTAAAATTAGTGATTTTATGAGATAAATTGCTGGGCAACCACAGGTAGTGCAGCCGTGCAGAAGCTTGTCATGACTTTTAGTGGCAAGCACAGAGCAGTCGGCCAAAAATGGAGGCTGTAATGCCAGGCAAGCACAAATGATAGAAGAGTGCCCAGATTGCGCATAGAAGTACATGGCAAGCAATAGTGATAGAAATAGTCTACATGCTCTTGCTCTGTGCTAGGCGTGGCAAGTACAAGTGACAGAGCAGATGTCAGGTCACATAATGCGTTGTAAGGCCACAGGAGAGAACGATGATCGCTCAAGCCCTTGATAGAATGCGGTGAGGCATGCATTTCGTGCACGCCTCTCACCAGCAAGCACCCCTTCACCCCCCATTCCATAATTACACAGGCTATCAGGCACGGGAAAAAAGCATGCAAAAGAAAGTATATCCGGATATCTGTATCAGTATCAGTCATGTTCTCAGTACATTCCAAATGTGCAGCCTCCACAAAGCTGCTGACCAGCCAATTTCCTTTCTCAAGCAAACCACTCACAGTATGAGGGGCTGTATGTAGAGCTCCCCGCTCCCATCGTTGTGCTCCCTTACTTCATACGTGGAGGGGCGAGGAGGGAAAAAAGCTAGCTGGGCCGAGATGGAGTCCACCTGTGCGTGTGTGTATGTATGTGTGTGTGTCTGTACGTGTGTGTGTGTGTGTGTGAGTGTGTGTGTGTGTGTGTTTGTGTGTGTGTGTGTGCGCGCGTGTGTGTGCGCGCTTCCAAACGAGTGTGTGTCTGTAACGCGTGCTCACATGCGGATGCATGTGTGTATATGTATGTATGCTGTGTGTGTGTGTGTGTGTGTGTGTGTGTGTGTGTGCGTGTGTGTGTGTGTGTGTGTGTGCACATGCATGTGTAAGCTGGG
>Ga0307942_1002677_pt1 | contig 14478 bp, 10 predicted proteins | sample OrgLakmetagen175_FD_201846 | JGI IMG/M metagenome (GOLD analysis project Ga0307942, IMG submission 201846) | Saline water microbial communities from Organic Lake, Antarctica - #175 | ecosystem: Environmental > Aquatic > Non-marine Saline and Alkaline > Saline | place: Antarctica: Organic Lake...
CTACCTACCTACCTACCTACCTACCTACCTACCTACCTACCTACCTACCTACCTACCTACACACGTACGTCTCACAAGCGTTCACACACAACTCACCCACTGACAAAGCTGTCTTGTTCGCTGAGGATCTGGAACCGGACGGGCTTGTCACAGAAGCAGTATTTCTTGATAAGGTCAATGGTCCTCACGAGCGTGCTGCAGGGAAATGTGGCAGTTCTTTGTCGGAGGAAATGTTGCACTAAAAGTCTATCCGAACAACAACACCACAAACCAGGAGGCAGAGAACTCTTTTGGCTGAATCAGGTACTACGCACTTGAAGCACTCTTTGTGCAAATGCAAACTAAACTAGATTTTGCACGAAACACGGCCGCGCATACCTGCGTGATGGCTTGTTCTCGTGAAAAAGGTCCCCACCAAGCAGCACGAGGTCTACGTTCAACTCCTGGGCCTGCTTAAGCACCTCCTCAAACGCAACGAAGGAGTCGTGCTTTCTGATTTGGTCCTTCTCCCACACACCCTGTTTGTGAAAAGGAGCATGCACGCATGCAAGAGTCTTTCGCGGATCGCGTGACTGGAGTTTTGTGTGCATGTGGAGTTCTGCATGCATGTGTGCGGGAGTTGCCCGGGATGAGCTGGCGGTGTTCAGATGTGTTTTGCAGGCACTCACCAAGTGATTGTCAGAAGACACAAGGACCCTGATCACATCTCCATCTGCCTGCGTGCCCATTACAGTTTCAATACAATGTCATTAAATTTCAAATGAAGTTTTACATTTTGAAGCTTACCCAATAATATCTACATCAATGTTGAAACAAATCGGCGTGTGATTTGCTTGCTATTTTGCTGGGTTATAATGATTATTAACAGGCATAACGCCGCTGGACAATTGATTCTGGTCAGGCGTTGGAGAAGCACAGCACGTTCAAAATGAGACCCGCCACCATGCTGGCAATTACGCGTGGGGTGACAAGGAAATTTACAGGATCGGTGAACAGCAGCCGCAGGAAGTCCATTTGCTCAGCACCTGGAGAGGAGGGTTAAGCAGCAATAGGGCTTGACAAGTCAGGTCACATGCAGTTGTGCTCCATGAAATATCAAAATAATCAGTGTGGTTTTTTATACAACCAATGCATGAGGTGAGGGCTGGAATTAGGACGGACTATAAAGTGTAAGGGTTGCGGCATCAGCAGCAAAAGCTCTGCACATCCTGCCAAATTATGGCAGTGACCACAGGAGTGAGCTCCCATGAAAGGGCAAGGGCCATGATGCCGCCCACAGAGTGTGTCAAACCCAATTATGCAAACTCACGCACAAACTGCGACATGAATGCGTGCGTATTGATGAGCGAAAGTATGTATTTGTGTGTGTATATGTAAGTGACCAAAATGCAATACATACAGAGAGTGTCCTGCCTGTGGCGTACACTGAAATAAGCTCGAGCACGACACCTTCTTGATGTGAAGTTTGACATGAACAAGTAGGGGAACAGTGTGAGCATGTGCATCTGACCCGAATGGTGAATACCATGCCCACAAAGCCAGCCGTGAGAAAGGCCACTCCAAGGGACTGAGGTCCCACCAGCTTCAATTTTTCCAAGGAGTTTTTCCAATGGACTTGTCTCTGTAGAACACAGGACGTTGTGATTGTATCAATCAGCAACGCCACACAGGAGGAGAAGTGCAAAATGAATATGAAGTATTTTAACCTCAGGTAGGCCTAGGGTTTTCCATCTTCTGGTGAGCAGCATGTTTATGCAGACCTGGTGGGGTGTAAGCATAACAACTCAAGAAATCGTAAGTGTTGTGGCATTTAGACCAGCAACTCCGAGGCTGCTAAGATTATTATGTGGATGCTGGAAGAGGGTTTGTTGCTCTGAATAGGAACTGAAGAAAGAGATATTGCAGTTTCCTAGTGTTTATATCATATCATATTCATGCATCAAGTATCAATCATGGCATAAATCATAAGCATCCCTGGCTTCTAACACTTTTCTTGTGCCATTTCTGCTTCTTGTTGGGAATTCACGAATTCATGACATATTCATCTGTAGATGAACAGGCATCTCCTTTGCTGTTATTACGGGTTGAGGTTGGCAGCTAAGAGCCACGTAGGAATCATTCCCACCTGCGTCTAAGCAGCAGATTTGCGAGGCCGCCTTGTGTTATGTTTACTTGATATATGTTATGGTTACATACCAACGTAGCAAGGCTACCTACGTCTGCTTGTGCTAACACCCTGTGCACCACTTTGTTGGATCGCCTTCAGAGTCATTTGCCCGGCACCTTTTGTGCCTGTTTATGATCATTTAATTGTCTGCAGCCTGACAGCATGTAGTAAATGCCATCTAGTTTTTGGAAAATGTGGCTGATTGGAAGGCCTTCTATATGGTTGAGCGGCACGCGTTCAGTTGTATATCAAATCCGTGCGGCAGAGCACGAAATTGCTTTCTAATTTTTAGGAAAGGTGCTTTTCTTTGCCCAGATTGAGATATGTAGCGACTTCTACTAGCCTCCTGTACCTTATTATTCTGGCTTAGCATTGACCACATCTTTGATTTGGCATGCTACATCAGTGGCATACTTAAGCTTTTCAATAGTATGCTTAATACCAATAGTGACACTTTACGAAGGGTAGTCCAGGCTGATCTCAATTTACAGCCTCGTTCAAGTGCCTGCTGGACAGCTCATTTGCTGAGCGCTTTTCAAGGACTGCGTGGGCGTGAGTTGTATGTAGTACGGGGTAAGGTAAGGTTACATCACTATGTATGCCTCAAAGGGCATCTCAGCGGAAGTTTGGAAAAAGCCTGAAACTACACCTGGCTAAAAGAAAGAAACAGAAGCTAGAGGAAACATGAAACAGATGTATGTAGAAGAGAAAAGTGTATAGAGAAAGAGAACGTTTATTTTGAAGAAGCGCGAAGAGAAAGCATCAAGGAGAACGAGAAAAAAGCTGTTGATATGTCTCAGGATGTGTGTACAAGAAGCCTCAGTCAGAAACAGGAAACAAGAGGCTGAGAGAGCCTCACAAAACCAGGAGTGCCAAGAGAACAAGTGCAGCGGAGCAGAAGAGAGAACAAAGGACGCATGCAGCCCCCAAAAACAGCTCCTCTCTCTCCTCTCTAGCTACCCACCCCACCAGCTCACCCAGCTACAGCAGACCAGTCCGATGCTGTCCTCCACAACTTGCCAATTGAAACCGTATTTAGTACAAGCTGTTCAAACTGGGCGTGCTATTCCCATGCAAGAATTCACTGCAGATTTGAAGCATAGGATGAGAGGTGTTTGGAAAGACGCTGAGTTGGTGGACCCCAATGCGCACAACAACAAACTGGCCACTTATCATTCTTGATTTGCCACTCCATTTTCTAGAAGTGAGCGTATGCCGACTATTGTACCATGGTATCTCCATCTTGATCTGTCCAAACATGTTATGCGCAATACAAGTAGTTTCCGCTTGCGTGCGCATACTTTGAAAGTTGAGGCAGCAGCGTGGCTTGAAGATGGTTTTTGCGTATGTGACCAGTGCCCTGGTTAAATTGAACATGTTCAGAACGAGGTGCATGCTCTTTTATTTTGCCAAGACCATCCGGTTTGTGAGCTGAGGAAACATTTTTCCTTTCTGTGTACACCTTTTTTTGAGGACTTTTCAGCAGCCCAACCCTTTTTGCTGCAACAGGTCAATAACCAACTTGTTCATGATTTCCTTTCTCAGCAGAACACGCACTAGACTTTTTCTTTTTCTTTCTGAGCTTATGGATTTATTTGTGGCTGGCCGAGACCAGTCAGCAACCGATCAGCCAAACAACCTGGCTGAAGGTCACCCCCCATTGTAACCATCGTAAATCAGTGGCATGGCCCATACTTGCAATCCACGCTTAGGCTGGTACCATGATTTGTCGTGACAGATTACAGAGAAGTTACGCTCTCAGTTGTCTTCTCTGCAAAGCAATTAAAGTAGTAGTCGCATTAGACATTCAATGTCCCTTTGTAATGGAGATCAAGACTCCTCTCCTCCGAGGGAGAGAGAAGGGAGTCCCTTATAAAAATCGACAGGTCAAGTTTAGATGTCCGGACATTCAAAACACAGAGAGAGAGAGAGAGAGAGAGAGAGAGAGAGAGAGAGTGTGAGTGTTTGTTACAAAGGAGTCATCGAAGCTGTGAAAAGGACATGCATTTAATTGCAATAAATGGAAAGTCACATGATTGTTCATACTTCCAATTTAGCTCGACACGAAACAAGGAGGGCAATACTCTGTTACAACCATACCGCGAGAGTCTGGCAGTATCCCTGGCACAGGTTTTCGTGTTATTGAACTCCCTAGCCATGCTCAAGCTAGATGGCTTTTTTAATTCCTATTCAATAGGAAGAGTGATCTTGGTATCGAGACCCAGCAGCACTTGATTGCATGTGCAAAAGAGCCAAATTCTTACTTAGTCCGTAGAAATCCGAGTTTCAAAAGCTCTTAACAATCACGGGAAAAAAAACAAGAAAATATTCGGAAATGAAGTCAAGTTATCACGCAAGCAAGGAGGCAAACAGCCCCCAAATCCAGGCTGCAACACAAACAAAAGTAACAGACTTGACGAAGACCTTGAACGGTTGGTGACGGTGATAAGGCGCGTTAGTGTGTTCAAAGCTGCATTCAAGCGCCTTGGAGTCGCATCTTGATCAATCGCTTAACAGCTGATAGCCAGTATCCACATTCATCCCAGTCTGTGGTGGTCATTTGTACCTGCATTGAAGGGTGATAGGAGCAAATATGCTGTCATAATCCTGGCTATACCGTGATACCTAAGCAGTCACTTGCTTGGGCTTGAAGCAGAACTGAGGGAGTGAAAAAACAAAGGCACAAATCAAGGACTTTCAGTCAGGCCAGCCATCACTGTGAGTGTTCTTGCCCCCAAAGCAGAAAAGTACATTTAAGTATGTAGTAACCTTAATCAGATACATCTAAGCACCCCTGCACACTCAGTTTGTGGCGGGAGGTGCCCAGGTGGGCAGGGTGGAAATGGGTGAAAAATCCTGCCAGAAAATGGATTTCTTAAGCTCTTCCCCGGTACCACCGACTTACCAGGGATGTTTGCATTAATATTGAGGACATTTTGGTGAAGGTCCGGGGGTCTGGGGTAAAGGTCCGGTTTTAAACCCCCTTTTGACAGGGTAATTACTAAAAACCAAGGCTTTTGGGCAGGAAGCATGGATTTCACTCAAAGCTCCTCCTGAGGTGAGCCTGTCAATATTTTGAGTACACTCGCAACAAAGTCATCTGGTCGAGTTGGATTTGTAGTCAGATAGCTGAGCACAGATCCTTGTTTGTTTGAGAATCTCAGCTGTCGGTGCCCACCACGGCCCATCTCCAGCATTCCAGGCTATAATACTTGACAGGGCAAGCCTTGGGAGCATACTGAAGGGCTCCCGACACTCAGGTGATGGCCAGAAAGCGTGTTTCCAGGGTTTTCAGAAACACACCATTTTTGCCCAGCAAACAGGCCCACGCACTGTCCTTTAGGGGCAAATGTTCAACCCCCCTTTTTTTTGCTTTGATGGGTATGGTTTAACCGTAAACCTATCTGGGAACAAGAGTTGGCGAAATTCGGACCAAAACCCGCATTTCTACACCCATGCCACCTTTCTGGCAGGGAAATGGCACAAATCCATCCCTTTCACACACTTGACCCCAAACTCAATAATTTTATGCAGAAGCGTTACATTTATGCATAGAAACCTTTTGGGTGACCTCAGATGTGCAATTCAGGAAAGGGGCATTAATTCCCCTTTTTGGGGTGGGGCTTGGCTGGGCTGAATTTCAGACACGCACAGGCCTACATTACGCTATAATGGGCTTGCTACCTGTACTGGGCTTGCCATCCACAGAAAGAATGCCCTATTACGTAACAGCCTGAAAATCACAAGCAAGCACTGAAGCTGCTTCCCAGATTTATCACGATTGCAGGAAAGCCCTGTTACTTTGCATTGAGATATAGAAGGCAGTTAGTTGTAAGCTGAGCCTACCCACCTGTATGTGGTTGGCTGTATGCCAGTCTGCCGAGTCTATGGCCTGGCACAACTGCAAGAGTTTAGGCAGCACCCCTTGGCTCACTTCTCCAGCGTTCAGGCGCCAGAGCAGCTGCCCTATCTTTTTGCTGTTGTCGTCCATCTCTCGCTTTTTGGCTGCGAGCAGAGGCACGTACGGTGGAGCATGGAGGCATGATAAAGTAATGCTATATATCGAATGGCCTTAAGACGTGTGCCACACAAAAAATGCCAGTACATGAACTGTGTACTATACGTGAACGGTGTGATGAAATTATTGGCCTAGTACGGTATATTTGATCAATTGTGCGATCAAAGCAGCAAGAGGACGCGAGCACGTACTACTAGTACAGTTGTTGGAGCGTAGTCATCCTACAAGTGACTCGCAAATTCTGAACATTCGCCACAGTGATTAGATACACTCACACGCACTGAGGGACTCTTAACATTATATCATTGGTAAAGGGGCAACTGCTGTGAGATGTTGTGACAGCGAGCACGGAAAAATGCTAGAGAGGCTTGCCTGTGCATAAAGGTCAAAACACAATTTTGCTATTTGAACCGCTTTGAGCCTAGGAAGGTCGAATACCTCACAAGGCTTCATGGCTACTTTTATAAGTAGTCAACGGAGTCCTGACAAGGTGGGTTTCTGAGGAAACAGTCCCCCCTCCCTCTCTCCCTAAGCTCACTCGCAGCTGTCTGAATCACAAGGACATCACTCTTCTTGGCTGTTCCTGCTGCTAGCTAGGTGATTTGCTTACCAGGATTGTTGGCAAAGGCGGTGCACGACGAGTGCAGGCCGATGAGGGAGGCCACAATGGGTTGCTGCTCAGGAGGCACACGAGACGTGTCTGCGCTGGCCACCTGCAGCCCAACAACAAAGTACACACACACCGCAGGTAAGCGCAGGCACGTAAGACGTGTCTGCGGCAGCCACTCGCGGCCCAGCGACAAAACGGGAGCGTGCAGCGTGCAGAGTGCAGCGTGCAGATGCACAGAATGCAAAGTCACAACCAGTTACATAGAAGGCACAGGCTGAGGCCCTTGACAGCACAACGAGGGGGGAGGGAGAAAGGGGTGACAGTTTCATAAAAGATTCAGAGGAGAACCTGTCACATGGGGAACACGCCCTACAGCAAAACAATAAAAAGAAGACTTTCTAGTCCTTTTTAAGGGTGCCTTCCGTGTAGCGCTGTCCTATTGTACACAACCGTGCAGCATATTTGAGCGTAGGAACTACATCTGTGTGACTTTTTAAAAGCTGAATTTTACGATCTAAACAACCTGATCATCAGCACATGGACGTGAACAACATTTACATCACCCTTCGGCGCACCGAGATGTTGGCGGGGGGACCTGGTGGGGGGGGAGGGGGCTGGGGTTTAGGTGGTGCCACTGGGGCTGCTGCCATAGGCCCTGCGCAGTTTGCACATTTTGTTATTGGCAAACAGTGAGAATGCGACTTTACAAAAGCACCAGTGGAACATGGACAACCGTGGGTTCATCCAGGTGCCTGCCGCAAACCCTGAGCAGTTTAAAAAATCGTTGGCAAAACAACTAAATTGTATTTCAGCGTGCGTCAAGGTAGTGATGTAAGCGCTGCCACCAGGTTCCCTGTGCATGTCTAAAAGTTATTGGTGAAACAGTTGGAGTCTACATTAGGCATGCGCCGAGGTATTTATCAAGTGCTACCACCTAGGCACCTGCAAGCTCAAACGTTGTTGGCAATACGGTTGAAGCTTGCTCTAGCGTGCAGCTAGGTATTAAGGTAAAGTGGCAGGCCCCCGAAAGCACTGTGCAAGCTCAAAGTTGTTGGCAAAACAGTGATGACTGTGCACAAACTGACTGTATGCAAACACACTACATTTAATTCATCAAACTGACTGCTCTACAAATAGTTCAACCACTGGATCCTGTACCAACCTCCAGGACAATTTCATTTGATCACGTCGCAACGTTCGTGTGGATGCAGGCACAACACTCGGCCAAAAAATTCCACACGCAGTTGAGGAGAGATCGAGAAAGCTTCACATCACGGCATATTTTAGTACGCAACTTATGCTTTGGCCGCAACCTACAGTTACACTTATAGTCAAGGCGTTCGAGGTGTATTTTGTCCAGCACTATAGGATATATCTGGCTTAGAGTCCCTGCAGTAACACTTATAGTCAAGGCGTTTGTGGTGCATTCTGTCCAGCACAGAGGGTGATTATGGCTTAGGGTCAAACCCCTCAAACATTGTTATCTGTGAAAACACACGACCTCTGCTCCACAATATCACGATTCACAGTCACGTTGACACAGTGGCAGAGCAGGTGCCCAGCTGACCAGCACCAACAAAATGCAGATGCCAGCCTGAGGATGTGCAGTGGGCCTAGAGGCGACAAATCTCTAAAGCGGACGCAGCTCTGATTCAAAGACGCCATAAAGCATTGTTTGATCTGGAGGTTTCATCATTACAATCCTGGAAGTGCTCGGGTGCTCCCTTGCTTGCACCATTACAAACCTACCGACATTCATACACACAAACTCACTCGTGCAAACTCACCTGGGACCATGCCAGGAGGCATGCCAGGGGGAGCTGCTGTCATAGCATGAGCGGCCGCTGCCATGTTCCCTGACCCAGCCAATTGCTGCAAATACGCGTGTGTATGTGTGCGTGTGCGTGCGTGTATGTGTGTGTACGTGTGTGGGTGTGTGTGCTTGCAAGTGCAAGCGTGTGTGCTTGCAAGGTCAAGCTATGCAAAACATGTTCAACCCACCTGCTGCATCTGCTGCTGTTGTAGGGGGTTGGCTGCAGCTACGGGTTGCTGGGGCAGGCTAGTGGCAGGGGTGGTGGTGGGCATGAAGTAGGAAGCCTGCGTAGCAAAGAAGGAAGTGATGAGCAACAAGGGGCGTGTGTGTATGTGTATGTGTGTGTGTGTGTGTACGTGAGCGTGTATGTACGTGTGTGTGCTTGTATATGCGTGTTTGCATATGTGTGACATGAACAAGGAGGGCGTTATAGAAAGCACAGCTTCATGCCTATGAAACCTAGCGAATGGAATGGCGCATTTCAGAACACTAAATCATCTGGTGACCCCGAACATATTCGATTGCAAAGCATCACAAACCCTACTAGTGAAGTCTCATAGCGAGCAAATGCAGGGGCTCAGATGCAAACCACTCAGGTATTGCATTTCAAAGAAGAATCGACCATTTAAAATTTAGCAAGCAATCAAACATGGAGCTCTTCGCTTGGAATTAAGCTAAAATGTAAAGAATTAGAACCTGGATCGAGAAAGATTAGAAACCGTGTTTTTCACAGATTTGAACGGCAATCTTAAAGCAGGGGGTAGTTGGTACATGGCACGCACCGAAGGAGTGGGTTGGGACGTGACGGGAGTTGCTGTACCACTGCTGCCCCTGGGCATGCTGTATGCTGCTTGCTGCAATTGCTGCTGGGCAGCAACGGCAGCCTGTGTGTGTATATGTGTATATGTGTGTATGTGCGGGATGTGTGTGTATATTCGTGTGAGTGTGTATGTATGTGTGTGAATATGTGAATGTGTGCATGCGACAGCCTTGCAGGCCCTTCCACCACGTGGACCTTGTGTTGCCAATAACAGTTACAGCACAAGCAAAACCCAACACACACAGCAGCAAACACACCTGAGGGGTGGGCTGTGGTACTGCAGGTGCTTGTGCGGCATAGGGGTTGGAAATGGGAGCAGCAGCTAGGGCAGGAGGTGGCACGGCGGGGGTGGTCGTGCGACGGGCTTGGTAGACTGCGGCAGGGGGCTCCTGTATATGTGTGTAATGGAGGCTTTGCTTGTGTGTGTGTGTGTGTGTGTGTGTGTGTGTGTGTGTGTGTGTGTGTGTGTGTGTGTGTGTGTGTGTGTGTGTGTGTGTTTGTGAGTAGCCTTGTAGGCAGTTTCTGGTTATGAACCCACAACAATGGAGCACGCTGTGTGAACCAGGGCAAGTGCTTCCTACCTGATACGCAGGCGCCCCCATTTGTTGCTGCTGCTGCTGCTGCTGCTGTGCCGATGCTGTCGCTACATTATACGCTGCCGCTGCGGCTTGCTGCTGCTGCTGCTGCTGCTGCTGCTGCTGGGCAAACATGGAGGGCGTGCTAGTGGTGGTGGGGGTGAAGGCAGGTGGAGGAGCAGCAGCAGGGGCGTGGGGCGCTCCGTAATGCTGCTGCTGCTGTGGTATCTGCTGCTGTTGGGACATGCTACTCGCAGCAGGGCCTGCGCCATAGGCAGAAGAGGCGTAGGGTGTGGCAGCTGGTGTCGCCATGGGGGCGGAGTACTGGGGCTGGTGGGGCGCTTGGGGCCGGCTGCCATACATGCTGCCTGAGTGTATGTGCGTGCGTGCGTAATTTACACGTGGGTCTGTGCGTGTAGATGTGAGATTGTGTGTATGCTTCAACATGCATCTGTGCATGTGCGTATCTCAGCAACCATTCCAAACAATCCAAACAAACAGCTTCCTGTAGGGTGTTCCTCGTGCGATCAGAGATCACATACCTCCTGCCATTGGAGGCTGAGCAGCGGCGGCGTGCTGCGCGTACGGCTGCTGCTGCAGCGGCTGCTGTGTGGCGTAAGGAGAAGGCACGTAGCCTGGCATAGCTTGAGGGGTGGGTGCAGAATAGGCTGCCGTTGTGGTGGCCTGCATGGTGCACGTGTGCATGTTTTGTGTGTTTCATTTCGTTTGTATCTGTGTTCATATTTGTATCTGCAGGCAAGGGACTTCTGAAAGCTGCCCCACATACACTGAGTACACCTAACATGGTGAAGACACAAACTGACTCACACAGACACATTTCTACGACAGCAAATCCTTTCGTACAATCCTCTATGGCGACACATTACAACAAACGCATGAAACCCTGATACGGCCTGCACATCAGCACTCACATCTGAAGGAGTACCCAGCGACTCACACACGTACTTGGGGGCAAACACACACACACACACACACTCACACACACATAGAGCACAGGCACCACCTACCCCCCCCCTGCAACCCACTGTGGCAAGCACAGGTTTCATCCACTCGCACCAAGGAAAACTGCCTGAATAGTTACTGACCCGTATTCAATCAAACACCAAACACATCACCAACACCACACACCAGATCACACACGATGCAAGACACAGATTCACGTCCTGTGGCAAAATGGGCAAGGGGGAAAGGTTGCCCCACAACTACACACACACACACACACATACACCACGCACACAAACAACACGCACGTGCACACGCACACACACAAATACATATGCACCCACCATGCTAGGCGCAGGTCGCACGTCCTGTTGCACAAAGGGGAAGGGGGGAGGGAGGGTGCCAGGGGGAATGGCCGCCCCACTGCGATAGATGCGGTCCTTCAGAGTGGCAACCGTGGGGGAAGTCTCTCCTGGTACCTGCTCCAGATAGTCCAGCGCTAAAGACATGCGGCCCTGCGTATGCCAATTCACGTGTTATGTACTGTGTATACCTGCTCCAGATAGTCCAGCGCTAAAGACATGCGGCCCTGCGTATGCCAGTTCACGTGTTATGAGTTCACGTGTTATGTACTGTGTATACCTGCTGTGTGTGTGTCTGCTCCAAATAGTCCAGCGCTATGGACATGCAGGTTTTCTACTTTGCCGGATAACGCGTTACGTGCTTTGTGTTTGTGTACATGGGTGTGGCACGGACCCGACACCAGCAGGCCAGGCTTGCTGCACCTTGCAGACGCGCTCATTTTCACACACCGACGGAACAATGAGGAAGCCTGCGGGGTGCACATCACACTTGGCTGGCTCTTTTTTCACACACCGACGGAAATATTCATACTGATGGTAAAAAGAGGAAGCCTGCAAGGTGCTAACACAACCGGCCTGCCATCGGCCTGCGGCATCTAGGCATGTGTGCTTCTGTGTAAACTGCTGAGTTCTGTGTGTAAAACTTGAACTCCAGTTCTTGAAGTGAAGCAAAGTGATATCTCTCATATCACTCTTGCTTTTTATCTTAGTTCCTCTTCAAATTCTCCATCTTTTTATTTACTTGGTCCTCACAACTGCTAATCCTTCTTAGTTTGAGTTTAATTATTCTATCTTACTATTATAAGTGTGAATATATATATATATTTTTTCTCCTTTTCTGGGCAGTTGTGAGGACCTGATTCCTTAGCAGTTGTGATCCGGCCTTGCAAATAATCCACTGCCTCTACAACCATTGGCCTGTAAACTAAGTCTTTACTTTGTATTCTCAGGTTGTGTCTACCCACACACACTTCCACGTCTCCTCTACTCAGCAGCCATGGTGAAGCAGGCACAAGTGGGCTATATTGCTGACGTCAGCAAACACACACGCACACTCATACACGCACAAGTAGCAACACTTAGGCAGCTCTTTTAGCCGAGTAGCTCTAGCTGTCAATGCTGACTTCACTCAACACAATACACGCGTGTAATGTACTTACAGCCACAAAGGCACGCACACTCCTTTCCGTACCTGAGCAGCCAAAATGGAGGCGTAGGTGGTGACCAGCTCAGCTAGGGCGCCTGACGTCTTTTTGTTGCCCGTGGCCAAGCCCATGATGATAGCCTTCTCCACTACCGTCTACGATAGAGCACGTGCATCAAGCGTGTGTGTGTGTGCGTTTGTGTGCATGTGCATGTGTCTGTGCAAATGCTTGTTGGAACGTGTGTACGTACACAGTAAGAAGATGTCTTGGGCGTATGCTGCTGTGCGGCCAGCAACCGCAAGTGCTCAAGATGTCAGTGCATACACCTTTTCATTGCCACCTAGGTGGCCAAAGAGGCCACAGGTGCTGACTGCTGATTCACACGATCTGACTCACTCGTATCTCTGTACGCTGAGTGGGAAATCCTACTTAATCCACCAACCAACACCCTGTGAGACCTTCTGGTCTGCAGGCCAGTAGAGCTCAGGTCTACTGTCTGCATGACAACGAGCGATGACTGACAGGGAAGCATCAGATCAAGTAAACTGTTTCGACACAACACACTGACTTACGCAGACCCGGCTGCACCACACGTGCCCAGAAGGCCACCGCAGCATATACAGAGCACGCAGCATCTACGAGGCCTGTGCTCATGCTTAGGCACGCATTCATTCCTCCCCATTCACACACCTGCAGTGCGTCCACCTTCGCAGATCCGCCTGCAGTACGTGCCCAGTAGGCCACCGCAGCATCCACGTTGCCGGAGCACACGTAGCACAGGGAGGCTGCGTGGTGCATGCCTGCTGTGTTGAGGCGAGTTGCCAATATGTCACACAGCACAGTCCAGTGCTCCTGTGAAGTAAGTGTGTACATGTGCATGTGTACACGTGTGTATATAAATCGTGTGTGCGTGTGTATACGTGAGCACTCCTGTGAAGTGTGTACATGTGCACGTGTGTGTATAAATTGTGTGTGCGTATGTATACGTGAGCAATCCTGTGAAGTAAGTGTGTACATGTGCATGTGTACACGTGTGTATATAAATCATGTGTGCGTGTGTATACGTGAGCACTCCTGTGAAGTGTGTACATGTGCACGTGTGTGTATAAATTGTGTGTGCGTGTGTATACGTGAGCAATCCTGTGAAGTAAGTGTGTACATGTGCATGTGTACACGTGTGTGTATAAATCGTGTGTGCGTGTGTATACGTGAGCACTCCTGTGAAGTAAGTGTGTATATGTGCACGTGTGTATAAATTGTGTGTGCGTGTGTATACGTGAGCACTCCTGCGAAGTTAGTGTGTACATGTGCATGTGTACACGTGTGTATAAATCGTGTGTGTGTATACGTAAGCAATCCTGTGAAGTTAGTGTGTACATGTGCATGTGTACACGTGTGTGTATAATTTGTGTGTGCGTATGTATACGTGAGCACTACTGTGAAGTAAGTGTGTAGATGTGCATGTGTACACGTGCGTATATAAATTGTGTGTGCGTGTGTATACGTGAGCACTCCTGTGAAGTAAGTGTGTACATGTGCATGTGTACACGTGTGTGTATACATTGTGTGCGTGTGTGTATACGCAAGCACTCCTGTGAAGAATGTGTGTACATGTGAATATGTGTGCGTGTGTATAAGTACGTGTGTATACGTGATTATACGTGGCCAAGGGGCACTTCAAACAGCCATGTTGTTTCCTTGCCTGTCTCGATTCCAGCCCCCCTCCCTCCTCTCCCCGGGCGTTCAATATACTTGTCCCTTTCTCCTTCTTCCAGCGGTGCCTAAATCACATATTTCTGCCCCTCTCTTCCACTCTTCCACAAAACTGCACGCACCCACCTGAGCAGTGCAAAGTACCTATCCCTTAACCTCCTCCGCTCCCCCCTTGACACAAACCCATCCAGTGTATGCTGCAAGCAGTGCCAACCTTTCCTGCACCTCCCCACATGCCACTACTTTGTTACCTGACTCACCCCCCCCATCTACACACCCCCCATCATCTACC
>Ga0307942_1002678_pt1 | contig 14473 bp, 18 predicted proteins | sample OrgLakmetagen175_FD_201846 | JGI IMG/M metagenome (GOLD analysis project Ga0307942, IMG submission 201846) | Saline water microbial communities from Organic Lake, Antarctica - #175 | ecosystem: Environmental > Aquatic > Non-marine Saline and Alkaline > Saline | place: Antarctica: Organic Lake...
TGAGGGTGTGTATTGTGATGGGGTGGGGGGTGGGGGACAGGGGTCAGTCAAGCACTCTGCGGTGCAGCAGCTGGATGGGTCGCTGGCGATTGGAAGGTTGAGGGTGGGGCCTGTCATCCTAGGCTACGGGAGTGCAGGTGTGTGTGTGTGGCGGTGTGTGGTTACAAGCACGTGAGTGTGTGTGTTTGGTTTCTGAGGTGCTTGTGGTAGTGTGTGGTTACAAACACGTGAGTATGTGTTTGGTTTTTAAGGGGTGCGTGTGTGGCGGTGTGTGGTTACAAACACGTGAGTGTGTGTTTGTGTTTTAAGGTGTGTGTGGTGGTGTGTGGTTACAAACACGTGAGTGTGTACGTTTGGTTTTAAGGGGTGTGTGTGTGGCCGTGTGTGGTTACAAGCACTTGAGTGTGTGTGTGTTTGGTTTTTAAGGGGTGTGTGGTGGTGTGTGGTTACAAACACGTGAGTGTGTGTGTTTGGTTTTAAGGGGTGTGTGTGTGGCGGTGTGTGGTTACAAATACGTGAGTGTGTGTATGTTTTTTAAGGTGTGTATGGTGGTGTGTGGTTACAAACACGTGAGTGTGTGTGTGTTTGGTTTTTAAGGTGTGTGTGGTGGTGTGTGGTTACAAGCACGTGAGTGTGTGTGTTTGGTTTATAAGGTGTGTGTGTGGCGTTGTGGAAACAAACACGTGAGTGTGTGTGTTTGGTTTTTAAGGGGTGTGTGTGTGGCGGTGTGTGGTTACAAACACGTGAGTGTGTGTATGTGTTTGGTTATAAAGGTGTGTGTGGTGGTGTGTGGTTACAAACACGTGAGTGTGTGTGTTTGGTTATAAAGGTGTGTGTGGCGGTGTGTGGTTACAAGCACGTGAGTGTGTGTGTTTGGTTTTCAAGGTGTGTGTGGTGGTGTGTGGTTACAAACACGTGAGTGTGTGTGTGTTTGGTTATAAAGGTGTGTGTGGCGGTGTGTATGTAGGTGGAGGTTACAAACACGTGAGTGTGTGTGTTTGGTTATAAAGGTGTGTATGTGCGATGTTGGTAGTTGAACATGGGCATGTGTTTGTTTGTGTGTGTATGCGTGTGTGTGAGTGAGAAGACTTGGGTCTGTATGTGCAATGTTGGTAGTTGGAAATGGACATAAGGGAGGCTGAGGGTGGGGCCGTACCGTCTAGCCATCCTTGGCAATGGGAGTGCAAATGTGTGTGTGTATGTGTGTGTGTGTGTGTGTGTGCGTGAGTGAATAGGGGAGAGGTGCGTGTTAGCGCTCCCCCACAATCACGTTGACAGCTCTCATCCAGAAGGGGCCATATGGGAGAAACGATAGATCCTGTGATGCGCCTGTGTCTGCGGCTGCCTTTCTTTAGTAAAGTCTTCAGTCAGTCTGCCTGCATGGGAGAAATGGTAGGTCCTGTAATGTGCCTGTGTTTGCGGCTGTCTTTCTTCTTCTCACTTAAGTCTTCTTTTCAGTAAAGCCTTGAGTCAGTCAGTCTTCGGCCAGTCTGCAATCTTCAGTCAGTCTGCCTGCATGGGAGAAATGGTAGGTCCTGTGATGTGCCCATGTCTGCGGGTGTCTGTCTTCATCAAATTCTTCAGTCAGTCAGTCAGTTTTCAGTCAGTCTGCCTGCATGGGAGAATTGGTAGGTCCTGTAATGTGCCTGTGTGGGTGTCTTTCTTCATCATGCCCTTCAGTCAGTCAGTCTTCAGTCAGTCTTTACTCTTTGGTCAGTCTGCCCAAGTCAATTGATTGCTTTTTGTTGTTAGGTTACTGCCTCTTTCAGATACCTGCTGTTGCCACCTTATGACTGCTGCCTCTCACGTGTTGTTGGTAAGCTACTGTCGTTGGCTGCTCCCCCTCCTTTTCATTGCAAGCCTTCAACGAAGACTCTCGTTTGCATGCGTCAAACTTTGCCCACATGAAATGCAATAGCGACATCATTTTGGGAGAGTTTTGATGAAGTTTTAAGCTGGCAAGGATTGATGTGCAGTGGGGAGGTTTTAAAATGGGCGTAACGCTCACCGTTGACTGTCTCACGGCACCACTTCTATGTATGCACGGATGCAAAAAGCTGACACAGGTTGTCAAGTGCCTGCGCTCGCTAGGGCCTCTCCATTTGAAAAAAAGCACGCCACCGTGTACTTGCCACCACAACCGCACGCCACCGTGTGCTTACCACTACAACTGCACGCCACTGTGTACTTGCCACCACAACTGCATGCCACCGTGTGCTTACCACCACAACTGCACGCCAATGTGTACTTGCAATCGCACACAACAGCACGCCACTGTGTACTTGCTCCCAGGCACTATTGTTTATGAGGGAAGACTAGACGCCCGGCCAGTCGCTGTGAAGCGCCTGCTGCGTCAGTTCTATGACCTGGCCAAAAAAGAGATTGAGGTACGCTCATGCTAGCCGTTGCCCGGCTTCTCTGAAAGGTCTTGAACGTACGCAGCTGGCCAGGATCACAGGTTGCACAGCTCGCCATGATTTGAAGCGTTATCAGCACACTCCCTGCCAGCTTTGCTCACGCACACACATGCACACACGCGCACATGCACACACAAACACACACACACACACACACACACACGCACACGCACACATGCACACACACATGCACACACGTGCACACACACGTGCGCGCACACGTGCACACACAGGTCCTAATTCTTAGTGACGAGCACCCCAACGTAGTCCGCTGCTTTGCTATGGAGGAGGATCGAGAGTTTGTGTACCTTGCGCTTGAGCGTTGCCGTTACACGCTCAGCGACCTGCTGGCCTCGCCAGAGGTAGGACAGGGCAAACGCAGCTAATTGGAAAATGATACAGGTTTCACACTTTCAAACACGACGAGCATCTTGGCATTACTGCTGGCCACAGCAAAGCTAGGACAGGGCTGTAAAATGATATAGCACATTTTGAACACGACGAGCATCTTGGCATTTCTGCTGGCCTCGGCAAATGTAGGATAGTGTGAACGCAGTTATGTAAAAATGATGTCACTTTCGCTACAAGTAAGACGAGCATGTGAGCAATGTTTCGAAATCGCCTACAAAGTTGAGAGCACGTATTCTTCCTTCAGTCAGCCAAAGAAGCTTGAATAATATGCGTACTTTTGGGTTGTTTGATGCTTGGTTATGGATGCCGGCGGCCTAATTCGAACCAATAGTTGTAGGTGCGGTGCAAGCTGGGTATGAGACATATTCCTTCTTATGTGGTTTGATTCTCAAAACTTGCAGCTCTGATGTAACCGGCAGCCAAACTCTCTAAATGCTACAAACGACTAGATAAGTAAGGTGAAGACTGGGTTTGAAAAGCTAGCAGTCCAACAATGTGCCACGTGCCTCATGGGTCACGTCAGGCTTTCTAACTTCCTTTATTGGAGGTGCTGTGAGTGCGAAGGCGTCACCGAAGGTTTGCTGACGTAGGTGCTGCTTGGAGTTGCTTAGTTTGCCTACATAGCACACGGCAAGTGCAAAATCTGAGCTCACCAAGTGCAACATCTTGACCAAATAAACTCCACGGCTGTCCTTTGCATCGTCAAGTGGTGATGGAGTGTTTCAAGTACACAAAGCAGAGCTAGCACCATGGACATCTGTCACTTGATCACAACAGACATCTGTCACTTGATCACCAAGGACCTCTGTCACTTGATCACCATGGACCTCTGTCACTTAATCTCTTTTCTGTGTCGCCAAGACTACTTCTGTCACTTGCATCACCAATTTACCATCAATGCTGCCAACAGCCTTCGCTGCCAATATTAATAACCTGTGTCATTACAATACAATAAACTGTGTCATTATATTAACTGTGTCATTAAATAAACTGTCATTAAATAAACTGTGTCATTACAATAATAATAACCTGTGTCGTCACCCTACTATCATCATCGCTGACTTCACTGCCACCATTACTGACATAGCCACCAACAGACTCCACTGCCATCTTCACCTGTGACTTCACTGCCACCATCATTACCTGTGACTTCACTGCCATTGTCATCTGTGTCATCACGGTACCATCATCATCGCTGACTTCATTTCCACCATCACTGGCATTACCACCAACAGACTTCATTGCCATCAGCACCTGTGACTTCACTGCCATTGTCATCTGTGTCATCACGGCACCATCATGCCCTGCGACTTCGCTGCCATCACTGACATTATTACCAGCAGACTTCACAGCCATCATGACCTGCGTCATCACTGCCACCATCATCAACTGTGACTTCACTGCCACCATCACTTATATCTTACATCATCCCTGCACCATTGTCACTGATTACTGCCGACTGGCTGTACTCTCACCATCATCCATATCTTACATCATCCCTGCACCATCGTCACTGATTACTGCCAACTGGCTGTACTCTCACCATCACTTATATCTTACATCATCCCTGCACCATCGTCACTGATTACTGCCGACTGGCTGTACTCTCACCATCACTTATATCTTGCATCATCCCTGCACCATCGTCACTGACATCACTGCTTATGACAACAATGCCAACTGGCTTCGCTTCCACCATCACTTATATCTTACATCTTCCCTGCACCATCATCACTGGCGTCACTGCTAATGACATCACCGCCAACTGGCTTCACTGCCACCATCACTTATATTTTACATCATCCCTGCACCATTGTCACTGATTACTGCTGACTGGCTGTTCTTACACCAACACTGTACCATCAATGCCACCTGCTTGCACTGCCATCATCACTGGCATCATCGACATCAGAAGTGACACAGCTCCCACATTATTGACATCGGAAGTAACGCAGCTTCCACATCATTATCACCTCCTTGAATGCCACCTTCTTTGTCCTTTGGGATCTCCTTCCTTTTTTCATCCACAGCGACTGGTAGCACTGCACCACTCATAGCAATGCAGGGTTGGCCAGAACCGTATGTACGCATCGTTTATGACCGCATGTTTTTGTGTTTCCCTGTCAAAAGTACCGTATATACACCGAAAATGTATAGTTCTGGCCAACCCTGATAATGCAGCCTCCCTACCTATTTCCGTCCCTTTGACACCTCCTTCCTTTTTCCACCCACAGGGTCTGGCGTCGCTGTCGACAAACAGCGACCCAGACAGGCCTCTTGCGCAGTGCATGGCATCCATGCTGGAGGTGGTGCATGGACTGGCATCTCTGCACGAAAGAGGCATCGTGCACCGAGACCTAAAGTGTGTGGTGCTGCTCTTTTTCTTCTGTTATGTCTACAACAATGATGATCATAACTGTTATGATCTGTCATGTTAACAATAGCAATGATCTGCTATGCAACAATAGTAATGATCTTTTATGTCAACAATAGTAATGATATGCTATGCAACAATAGTAATGATCTGTTATGTCAACAACAATAATGATCTGTTATGTCAAAAACAGTAATGATCTGTTATGTCAACAATAGGTTTGATCTGTTATGTCGACAATAATAATTTGCTATGCAACAATAATAGTGAAACAAATATGACACTCGAAAGGAAGACTTATCACTCGCTCACATCTTACATCTCTGTTCCTCTACACTGTATTCCACGACTAAACACAAACAAATAAGTGTGAACACACTCACACAGGCAGGCACACGCAAGCACTTGACTATTCCATGTTCCATCCTGGCTGCACACTCCTTCTCTTGCCCTTTTCTTCTGTTGATGTCCCCTTCCTCCCTCATTTGTTCTTTTTCAGTTGCATGCCACAGGCCTCACAACAGCATCTGGTGATCTGATCACCAGGCCATCTTAAACAGCATTTATTTGCTCCCATCATCTGATCATTGCACGTATATAGGCCTCACAAAGCCCTCATCATCATCTGGTCAGATCATTTCTGACTGCATGCGCACAGGCCTCACAACGTCCTGATCACTGACGCCGGCCGTGTCAAGCTCTCAGATATGGGCCTCAGCAAGCAGTTGCTGGCTGAGCAGCTCTCTTTTGAGAGCTTGGGTGCAGGTGTGTGTACCTGTGTGTGTGCGTGCAAAGTCAAGCTCTCAGAGAATAGGCTTTGGCAAGGCAGCTCTCCTTTGAGAGCTGGGGTGCAGGTGTGTGTATGTGTGTGCATTTCTATGTGCATGCGTGCGTGTGTGAGCGTGTGTGCCTGGCAATGTGAATTGCGGCGTGTTCATGCAGCTTTGGCTTGTGCTGCTGGTGCAATTGCAAATATGATATTGTTGGTTTGTCATTACTGGTTTTACTCTAAATTTTAATTGCCAGGTCTGGAAGTAGGGAGGGTAGGGCACGAAGGGGTAGGCACAAGATGACACCTCACATATATCTCAGTTCTCTAGCGAACCGGTGGAGTTACAGAAGGCAAAAAAACTACAGAAATAGAAAGGAATAACGGAAGCAAATGAAAAGAAGGAAAGAGTACATCCATTGGGAACACTATGCCGCTATGCCGGGTCTTTAAATGCACAACTTGGTCCTTCTGCATGCTCTCCTCTTTTATAAGGGCTGGTGGGCCTTGCTGAGGGGCCAAGCTCCTTTGATGTGCCTTGTAAGTACGAAGCCACTGTACAGCTACCTGGAATTGCTGCACACCACTAAACATCTTACACCTTTGATGTGCTGTGTGCACGTGCAGGTGGTCCTCTAGGGGGTTAGATACCCTGAGAAGCTCAAATTTGAACATGCTGCTGCACACCACCCCACAATTGCTGCGCAATACCACTGAACACCACAGTGCTTGTGACGATTTTTAACTGTGTGCACGTGCAGGCGGATCTTCAGGGTGGCATTCCCCTGAGCAATCTTGTGGAAAGTGCCCACAACTTCCAAAAATGAAATAAAATGAAATGCAATAAAGCATAAATAACACGCACCATCACAGCTCATGCATCGTCTCGCCTGTGCGCGTGCAGGTGGATTTTCAGGGTGGCATGCCCCTGAGCGATATCGTGGAAAGTGCCCACAATTGCTGCAAATTAGATAAATGAAATTAAATAAAACGCACCATCACAGCTCTTGCATCGTCTCGCCTGTGCGCGTGCAGCTGGATTTTCAGGGTGGCATGCCCTTGAGCGATCTCGTGGAAAGTGCCCACAATTGCTGCAAATTAGATAAATGAAATAAATAAAACGCACCATCACAGCTCTTGTATCGTCTCGTCTGTGCGCGTGCAGCTGGATTTTCAGGGTGGCAGGCGCCTGCGCAATCTCGTGGAAAGTGCCCACAACTGCTGCAAATTAATACGCACCATCAAACCTCTTGTATCTCTTCTGTGTGCGCACCAACAACACGCTAGTATCGTCTCGTCTGTGCGCTCGCAGGTGGATCTTCAGGGTGGCAGGCCCCTGAGCAACTCATCGCGCGCGGAGGAGGATGTGCACGGCAGACGCGCTCCATGGATGTGTTTTCTCTAGGCTGCATCATCCACTACTGCATAACCGGTAGGGGCACTTCCTTTGCTGTGTGTTATGATTATTAGAATTGACCAGAACCATATACCATATGCATACACCGTTTACAGGCTGCATCATCCACTACTGCATAACCGGTAGGAGCACTTCCTTTGCTGTGTGTTATGGTTGTTAGGTTTGGCCAGAACCATATACCTATGTACACTGTTTGCATACACCGCATATATTTGGTGATTTCCCTGCCAAAACTCACGTGTATGTCACAAATGCAACACATACCACACACCACATGTCAGTTGTGCCTTGCGCCTTAGTCGTGCAGTCAGCATCTTTTTCATGTCACACGCAAGCAGGACTCATGCTTTGGAGCCTTCCTTGAGTGGTCAAACACATCATCAATCATGTTATCTGTAACCGAATGAAAAATACAACGCCCGTCAAAAACACGTACAAGCGGAGCGCATTGTTCGAAACGATTTGGTGCTGTCACACACATGCTCCAAACAATCACACACACATGCTCCAAACGATCACACACACACACACATGCTCCAAACGATCACACACACATGCTCCAAACGATCACACACATATGCTCCAATCACACCGATCAAACACACGCTCCGAACAAACGATCACACACACATGCTCCAAACGATCACACACACATGCTCCAAACAACCGATCACACACATGCGGTAAACGATGCTCCAACGATTTGGTGCTATCACACACATGCTCCAAACGATCACACACACATGCTCCAATCACACCGATCAAACACACTCTCCGAACAACCAATCACACACATGCGGCAAACGATGCTCCAACGATTTGGTGCTGTCACACACATGCTCCAAAGATTGCCGTTTACATCATCACCACACCAGGTGGCCGGCACCCCTCCGGAGGCACGTGCAAGCAAGACGCATTGTTTAAGACTCGTTGGCGCTGTCACACACACACACACACACACACACACACACACACACGCGCACACACACACACACACTCATACACACACACACACTCATACACACACATGAGCTAACCATAATCTTGTGTATCACCTCCACACCAGGTGGCCAGCACCCGTTTGGAGACACATACGAGCGAGACACCAACATTCTCCACAAACCCCCTCAGTTGGAGCGTCTGCGCAGTATGCCGGTGAGCAATAGTAGTAATAGGATAGGCTTGCAAGTGTTCTAGGATCATAGTTCTAGGATAGTGTTTCTGGGATAGTAGTTCCAGGATGGTAGTCCAGGATAGTATTTCTAGGATAGTAGTTCCAGGATAAGTGCCTGTGCGTTCTGTGTTCTGGTGGCCATTAATAATGAGGGTATTCCTCATGGCCATTTCAACTGTGATGGGCCATTAGCGCTTGTATAAGTGCCTTGTGCTTTCTGGTGGCCATTAATACTGAGGGTATTCCTCATGGTCGTTTAGTCTGTGGATGGACATCAGTGCTGAGGGTAGCCAATAATGCTCTGAATTGTCATATAAATTGTGGGTAGTTGTTTGAGCTGGGTGGTCGTTTAAACTGGGGGTGGTGCCTTGTTCAGGCGTTGTGGTTGACCAAAAGTACACTGTTTGTGCATTTCTAAATTGTATGCAGGAGGCACACATCCTGATGCCGCATACTGTTTGTGTTTGTGCATTTCTAAATTGTATGCAAGAAGCGTGCAACCTGATGCCGCATACTGTGTGTGTTTGTGCATTTCCAAATTGTATGCAAGAAGCGTGCAACCTGATGCCGCATGCTGTGTGTGTGTGCATTTCCAAATTGTATGCATGAAGCATGCAACCTGATGCCGCAAACTGTGTGTGTGCATTTCCAAATCGTATGCAAAAGGCATACAACCTGATGCCGCATGCTGTGTGTGTGTTTGTGCATTTCCAGATTGTATGCAAGAAGCGTGCAACCTGATGCCGCATACTGTGTGTGTGTTTGTGCATTTCCAAATTGTATGCAAGAAGCGTGCAACCTGATGTCGCATACTGTGTGTGTGCATTTCCAAATCGTATGCAGAAGGCATACAACCTGATGCCGCATATGTGTGTGTGCATTTCCAAATCGTATGCAGAAGGCGTACAACCTGATGTCGCATACTGTGTGTGTGCATTTCCAAATTGTATGCAAGAAGCGTGCAACCTGATGCCGCATACTGTGTGTGTGCATTTCCAAATCGTATGCAAGAGGCGTGCAACCTGATGCCGCATACTGTGTGTGTGTGCATTTCCAAATTGTATGCAAGAAGCGTGCAACCTGATGCCGCATACTGTGTGTATGTTTGTGCATTTCCAAATTGTATGCAAGAAGCGTGCAACCTGATGCCGCATACTGTGTGTGTGCATTTCCAAATCGTATGCAAGAAGCGTACAACCTGATGCCGCATATGTGTGTGTGCATTTTCCAAATCGTATGCAAGAGGCGTGCAACCTGGTGCTAGCAACGCTGCATACTGTGTGTGCAATTTCATACTGTAATCAGGAGGCGTGCAACCTGGTGCTGGCGATGCTGCATAAAGTGTGTGCATTTTCTCACCGTGTTCAGGAGGCGTACAACCTGGTGCTGGCAATGCTGCATAAGAAACCCTCTCATCGTCCAGCCATGCAAGAGGTGCAGAGGCACCCCCTCTGGTGGAGCACAGAGCAGCGCCTCCAGTTCTTGTTGGACATCAGCGACAGGTGTGTGAGTGCAGGCGTGTGTATGAATGAAGGTGTGTGCGTATGTGGGTGGGTGGTTGCATTTAGATGTGGGCTGGTGTGACCGCTGGTGTGCATGTGGTCAGGTGGGTGTGGGTTGGGAGGGTGGGACATGCACACCCCTTATATACACACACATGAACGCAAACATTTATGGATACACACACATACATACACACACACCCTCGCGGACGCACGTATGCATACATACACACACACACACGCGCACGCGAACGCACATATACATACATAAATGCACACACACACACACACACACACACACACACACACACGCGCGCGTGCAAACGCACATATGAATACATACACGCACCAGGGTTGAGTACGAGGACCGGGAGCCTGATCAAACCCTGCTAGCTGGGTTAGAGGCCTGCGGGCATGCGGCCCTGTGTACCTCTTCGTGCGCATCCGCACACGCGACGCAGGTGGCTAGAATGTTCCTGACTCTTGATTGCTCCTCTACCTGGTCACTTCGTCCTAAATCTTGGTTAGACAACTTCTTCAGGGCTCTAGCTTTCTTTTTTCTGTGTTCCTTTGTTCTCTGGCACACACACCAACTCACACGCCATCTGTGTTCCTTTGCTCTCTGTCACACACCATCTCACACACCATCTGTGTTCCCTTGCTCTCTGGCACACACCATCTCACACACCATCTGTGTTCCTTTGCTCTTTGGCACACACCATCTCAAGAGCAGTCCTCCTACCTCGAGACAGACCCCCCTCTTATCCCACAGATCGACGTCCTGCAGTGTCCTGTAACACACAACTAAGCAATTACATTCCTCCATCTGAGCTATATTTTGTTAATCCTTGACGAGCGTTTGACGAACGTATAAGCTGACCCAAAGAACAGTACATGCTCACGGTGCGTGTCAGAAGATACATTTTGTAACACAATGTGGTGCACGTCATGTGCATCTAAACAGTCTTGTGTCTTGTATGCTGACTAAATTACTTATATGATGTGGCCTCCTATGGTTTTAGGAATATAGGACCATACCCTAGGAATAGGTCAATGTGGCCTCCAAGAACCAGGCTTCCTATGGTCAATGTGGCCTCCAAGAACCAGGCTTCCTATGGTTTTAGGAATATAGGACCATACCCTAGGAATAGGACAATATGGCCTCCAATAACCAGGCATCCTATGGTGTGCAAATAGGGCCCTGGAAAAATTACATTACCTTTATATATAATGTAGCCTCCAAGAACCAGGTTTCCTTCCCAGATATTTCCTTTGATCATTTGCTGTGTCTGCCGTCATTGTCTTGTCCTTGGCAGTGAGAGGTGCTGGTTTGATACACGTCATGTCATCCTCTCACGTCCTTGACATCTGAGGGCACGGGATCACACCACGTCATGCCACCCGCTCACGTCTTAGACATCTGAGGTCACGGGATCACACCACGTCATGTCATCTTATCACGTCCTTGAAAAGAAGAGAAAAGAAAAGAAAAACTGAAAAGAAAAGAAATACTACACAGGCAACAAAACACTCCCTGTATTAATTAAGGAAAAGGAGACACATTGGCCCGAAGTGCCGTGAGTCTCCCCCACCAAAGGAAAAAAAGAAAACTAGTGGGGGAGGGTGGCTGGCAGTCCCTAGCTCCAGACCGAGACCTTGAGAGCAATTCTTTTTTCAAGTGCCTTGACATATAACTGAAATTGCCAGTGACACCACACCCCTGCTACCATCCTTTTTCCCACTCACCTGTTTATCGACAACCATAATCACCCCGCGGGTGTGGCTGCTAAGAACCAGGCTAACTTTCTGAAGCTTTCTTTTTATTATACCTAGGGTTGGCCAGAACCGTATATATGCACCGTGTATGACCGTATTTTAGGTGATTTCTCTGCCAAAAATACCGTATATACACCGTACATATATGGTTCTGGCCAACCCGAATTATTCCCCCCTTGTCTGTTATCATCTCGTCCTTGATATTTGAGGCCACAGCTGCCATCTCTATGTGGACTCGACAATTCACCTGCAACTGTAGAAACCCGGAGCCGCCACATCTACCATCTCTATGCCGGCTCATCAACCTACCTGCAACTGTACTGAACCCGGAGCTGCAGCAACACGCCACGCTCACAAACAATACTGGGCTTTACACCACAATTGCATTATGCATTATGCAGCAATGCGTCGCTTTCACAGTGCTTGCCTTTGCTGAAGGCAGAACTGCAAACCACGACGTTGTGTGGCGTGAACATTGAGCATGATGCGGGAATATTGAGCATGACGCGTGAACATTGAGCATGATGCGTGAACATTGAACATGACGGGTGAACATTGAGCATGACGCGGGAACATTGAGCATGATGCGTGAACATTGAGCATGACGCGTGAACATTGAGCATGATGCGTGAACATTGAGCATGACGCGTGAACATTGAGCATGACGCGTGAACATTGAGCATGATGCGTGAACATTGAGCATGATGCGTGAACATTGAGCATGACGCGTGAACATTGAGCATGATGCGTGAACATTGAGCATGATGCGTGAATATTGAGCATGATGCGTGAACATTGAGCATGATGCGGGAACATTGAGCATGATGCGGGAACATTGAGCATGATGCGGGAACATTGAGCATGATGCGTGAACACTGAGCATGACGCGTGAACATTGAGCATGACGCTCAAATCGGACTGTGATTTGGTCTGACAGTACCATTCTTTTTTACGCAGAACTGGGGCAAGGGCATCGAAGCGGAGCTGGTTGCAAACCTTAACCACTACAGGCGCTACGATTTTACTAGCGTACGCGATCTGCTGCGCGTCATCAGGAACAAGCGGAACCACTTTCGCGAGATGCCCAGCGGGTTGCAGGCGCTCATGGGGCCTCTGCCACACGGCTTTTTGAGGTGATTGCCCTTGCAACTTGTATACATTAAATTGGGGCGGTTGGGGCGGTTGCAGCTGCGCTTAGTGAAGATAACTGATGGAAAGATTTGGACCATTGCCCGTCATGGGGCCTCTGCCACACAACTTCTTGAGGTGATTGTGACCTCGCTTTTGATACGTTAGATTGGGGCGGTTTCAGTAGCTCCTAATGAAAAGAGTTGGTGATCTTGACCATTGCCCAGGAGGTGTGTTATAGAGCTACAGGGCGCTCAGGTTTTTCCCTGTCCAAAGGCTAGTATAAGAACATGATTGGCTTGTGATGAGAACATGATTGGCTTGTGATGAGAACATGATTGGCTTGTTTTTTCGCTGGGAGGTGTATCAGGTTTGATAGGAAATTGCAGAGGAGCAGTCCACACCCAAACTCATTGTGAAGCTGAGGCTTGGTGCAGCTGAGCTTGATTGAAGTAAAACGGGCACTCCCAACCACCTACCAGCTCTACTTCAAGCCCTCTCTCTTGGACCTGTTGTTTGCTGCTACTTATCCAGCCGCATCTGAAACCCAGCAATGCATCACTGACATGTCACAGCTTCCAAAATTTGATTAGCCCTCCTTTCTCTGACCTCCCATTATCGCTCTGGTTTGCGGTCACGTTGTCAGCCGCTTCCCGCGCTCATCAACGCGTAGCTGACTCGTCCAACCTTCCAGGTTTTGTGTGCTCCTCCCCCCTTTCTCTCACCTTACATCCCTGCTCGAATGCCACGCAGCTACTTTGTCAGCCGCTTCCCGAACCTGCTGATTTCCGTGTGGGTCTTTGCACTCAATTACCTGCAAGAGGAGCGAGACTTGGCAGCTGTGTACTGGCCATGTGGTATGTGTTGGCAGCTGTGTACTGGCCCTGTGGTATGTGAAGACTTGGCAGCTGTGTAATGGCCCTGTGGTATGTGAAGATTTGGCAGCCGTGTACTGGCCCTGTGGTATGTGTTGGAAGCTGTGTGCTGTTGGCAGCTGTGTACTTTTGGCAGCTGTGTAATGGCCCTGTGGTATGTGAAGACTTGGCAGCTGTGCACTGGCCCTGTGGTATGTGAAGACTTGGCAGCTGTGCACTGGCCCTGTGGTATGTGAAGACTTGGCAGCTGTGAGCTGGCCCTGTGGTGCGTATTGACAGCTGTGTACTGGCCCTGTGGTATGTGAAGAATTGGCAGCTGTGTACTGGCCCTGTGGTATGTGAAGAATTGGCAGCTGTGTACTGGCCCTGTGGTATGTGAAGACTTGGCAGCTGTGCACTGGCCCTGTGGTATGTGAAGACTTGGCAGCTGTGCACTGGCCCTGTGGTGCGTATTGACAGCTGTGTACTGGCCCTCTGGTATGTGAAGAATTGGCAGCTGTGTACTGGCCCTGTGGTATGTGAAGATTTGGCAGCTGTGTACTGGCCCTGTGGTATGTGAAGACTTGGCAGCTGTGCACTGGCCCTGTGGTGCGTATTGACAGCTGTGTACTGGCCCTTGGGTGCGTGTTG
>Ga0307942_1002680_pt1 | contig 14469 bp, 14 predicted proteins | sample OrgLakmetagen175_FD_201846 | JGI IMG/M metagenome (GOLD analysis project Ga0307942, IMG submission 201846) | Saline water microbial communities from Organic Lake, Antarctica - #175 | ecosystem: Environmental > Aquatic > Non-marine Saline and Alkaline > Saline | place: Antarctica: Organic Lake...
TATAGGATAAGAGAGATTAATTGTGGCTGGCAGCTTCTGCTCATATAGGATAAGAGAGATTAATTGTGGCTGGCAGCTTCTGCTCATATAGGATAAGAGAGATTAATTGTGGCTGGCAGCTTCTGCTAATATATAGGGAAAGAGAGATTAACTTGTGGTTGGCAGCTTCTGCTCATATATAGGGAAAGAGAGATTAACTTGTGGTTGGCAGCTTCTGCTCATATATAGGGAAAGAGAGATTAACTTGTGGTTGGCAGCTTCTTATATTTGAGGGGAAGGCTGATTTATTGTGGTTGGCAGCGTCTGATGTGTAAGTGGGAAGACAAAAAGAGAACTGCACAGGCAGAAAAAACCACTCCCCACAATATAGAAGTAATGAAATGTACATATGTAGGTGTGACTGATTGATTATTGACGCAAACATTCAAACAGTGCAATTGGTGAGTGACACTGAGCTTGTGTGTACACTTTTGCTCGCCTTGGTCCAGCCTTGTAAAAGTGATGCATGCAATAACATAAACGCACACAATTCCCCCCGCCCAGCAGCGCGCGCGATGAGAGGGACGACAGCTAGTTTTGTAGGCTTGAACGTGACCTCTTCCTTTTCAAGTGTGGAGAGTGCGTTTCACTACCATAGCTTTTTAGGCTACACCACAGTGGCTTTCCCCTTATTATTGAACGTGACTTCTTCCTTTTTAAGTGTGGACAGTGCGTTTCACTGCCTGCGCAGTTTTTTCCTTTGTCATTTTGAACATTGAGAGTGGGAAGTTTGCGCGATAAGTGTGCGTTTAGAGTGGGGAGTTTTGTGCGTTTAGTGTGCGTTTAGAGTGGGGAGCTTTGTGCGTTAATGTGGGGAGTGTGTTTCACTGCCTGCGCAGTTGTTTCTATTTTCTTCTCCTGTTTTCAATTGAGGGCCTGTGGGGAGGACGTCCACTGCCTGCGTGTTTTTTTCTTTGTCGTTTTTGGAAGAGCCAATTACCGGTAGGGTTCACCCCAGACACCGCACATGCCATGCGACACTGTTGGGGTACACATCAGAAGACCTACACACACACACACACACACACACACACACACCATTGGTAAGCCAACGCGGTTTTCTTCCTCTTCCACGTTCTTTTCGTTTACACTCCTATGAATTTGGGAACCTGTGGGGATTTGCTGTTTGCTGCCTGGACACTTGTACGTCTCTTCCTGTCCCTCTTCCTTTTCTTTAGCAATGCATGCCTTGACGGACGCAGACGGCACACTTTCCACATAACTCAATTCCCTTCCTCCTCCTATTTCATTGCCACTGCATCCCCCCCCTTCCAATTGCACACCCTCCACATAACTCAATTCCCTTCCTCCTCCTTTTTCATTGCCACTGCATACCCCCCCTTCCAATTGCACACCCTCCACATAACTCAATTCCCTTCCTCCTCCTTTTTCATTGCCACTGCATACCCCCCCTTCCAATTACACACTCTCCACATAACACTGATGCAATTCAGTGAACAAGAACGTGCCCCAAAATGATCCACATAACACTGATGCAATCCAGTGAACAAGAACGTGCCCCAAAAATAGTCCACATAACACTGATGCAAGCCAGTGAACAAGAACGTGCCCCAAAATGATCCACATAACACTGATGCAAGCCAGTGAACAAGAACGTGCCCCAAAAATGATCCACATAACACTGATGCAAGCCAGTGAACAAGAACGTGCCCCAAAAATGATCTGCATAACAATGATACAAGCCAGTGAACAAGAACGTGCCCCAAAAATGATCTGCATAACACTGATGCAATCCAGTGTACAAGAACGTGCCCCAAAAATGATCCACATAACACTGATGCAAGCCAGTGAACAAGAACGTGCCCCAAAATGATCCACATAACACTGATGCAAGCCAGTGAACAAGAACGTGCCCCAAAATGATCCACATAACACTGATGCAAGCCAGTGAACAAGAACGTGCCCCAAAATAATCCACATAACACTGATGCAAGCCAGTGAACAAGAACGTGCCCCAAAATGATCCACATAACACTGATGCAAGCCAGTGAACAAGAACGTGCCCCAAAAATAATCCACATAACACTGATGCAAGCCAGCCAGCTAGTGTACAAGAATGTGCCCCAAAAACAATTGGCAGCTAGATGCGAGTATGGACTCAGAGTTGAAGCTGCACAGAGTTGAGGGGGCACAATTCTGCAACATCAGTACTTTAAAAACGTTCTCCCCCATAATTAGACAGCTTTCTTTCCATGTATAAAATAAGCAAGCGCAGTACATACTGTACCCTGCCTTGCGCCTACTACAGGAAATATCAGCATAAACATGCCCAGCGCTCAACACTTTTTGAATTAAATCCAGAAAGAAACGTTACTGAAAAGGGTGCGTTTATTTACTGCACGGAGCAGCAGTTTTGTATGGCATTTAAACATGACGGCAACTACTTTTCTTCAAGTGTGAGAGTGCTTGGGAGTAAGTTGAATGAACTCATTTACACGTCACAGCTAGGAGCAAGCGACAAAGAATCACTTTCTTCTCCCCTGCCGCTCACCTCCAGATAATTTAATGCAGGTGGTTGCCCAGCATCAATAATACATGACGGCAACTACCTTCTAAGTGTGAGCAAGTGCTTGGGAGTGCGTTGAACCAAAGTGTACGCAAAAGGAGGAGGCATGCAAAGACAAGTTTTAAATTCACCTTCTTCGTCCTTGCCCGTCACTTCCAGCTTCTTCAATGCAGGCAGCTTGCCCAGAAGCAGCACGGCAGCGTGCTTGTCCAGCAAGGGCCGCCCTAGGATTTGGAGGTGCTCCTGTGTGTGAGGGTGTACGAAGGAAGAGCATCCTAGGATTTGGAGTGCTTCTGTGTGCCAGGGTGTACGAAGGAAGAGCATCCTAGGATTTGGAGGTGCTTTTGTGTGCGAGGGTGTACAAAGAAAGAGCATTCTAGGATTTGGAGGTGCTCCTGTGTGCGAGGGTGTACAAAGGAAGAGCATCATAGGCGCATCATGTCATTGTTCAGTGAGGGTGTATTAAAAGGAACAGATCATTGAATTGAGGCTATGAGAGTTACATACGCACAATATATACTGCTTTAAACAAGGGATTTTGTGTGTGTGTGTGTATGACGTCAAGTGCTCCCGTGCAGAAGGCCAAGGACAAAAAAGGAAACATCAGTTTAGAAAGCACTTTTGCGTGCGAGGTCAAAGTACCATAGAAGTGTACACCAGATTAGAAAGCACTATTTTGTGTGAGGCCAAGGTATCAAAGAGGTGAGCACCAGCTTAGAAAGCGCTTTTGCGTGTGAGGCCAAAGACCAAAGGACGCACAAGTTTACCAGAGGGGATCGACGGAGGCCTCGAACAGGGGTACTTTAGGAATGTGAATTGAAGTTTGCAAATTCTAAGCTTAGGACCCAAAGGTACTCATAACACCTGAGCTTAAAATTTGCAAACATGGTGACCCATGTCTAATTGCCCAGCGTGAACCCTACTTTTCACTGACAATCCGCCAGATCTCACCACCTACTGCACCAATCTGGATCATTTTTAAATAAATGGTGTTCTTTCGATAAATAAATATCATTGCAACAAAAATGGAGTGAAACGACCCAGCAATTGGTCAGAACTCAATTTTGACCCACTTTTTTTAGAGAAAATCAACATAAGGGGCGCCAAAAAGGTGGAAAACCAACCTTCACCAGATCTGCTTTTCAAAACCCAGGATGATTTGGTATCATAAAGGAAGTCCTCCTGTCTTTCAAAACCCAGGATGAAAAGAGGTCCTGCTTGGGGCGTGGTGGCCTAAAATGTGGAAACTCAGTGCCAAAATTTGAACTGGATTTCTGTCCAGACCACTGGGGTGGTCCTTTTGGCCCCAAACTTAATGAACCATCTAGTTATATCATTCAACCGTGATTTCTATCAAAAAAGTCACATTCCAGGACATTTGCTCCGTGGACCTCCTCTGCAGGTTTACTGAAGTGTTCATGTGTGTGAGGCCAGGAATTGACACGTGCACTAGGGATTTAACCTTTTATACTGCTCCCCTGTGAGTGGCCGAAGGAGAAATGAATAGGCTAGGTACGGATGATGACGCAAGCATACAACTAAATCACGATTGCCTTTGGCTGTGCTGGATTGTATGTGATCACTAATCTTGGCTATGTTGGATCATTCATGATCAGGGTTGGCCAGAAGAATATTCCCCTATTACTTAGAGTTCCTTTATTTTTATTGACAAGTACGTACCATGTTGGATCATTCATGATCAGGGTTGGCCAGAAGAAAATTTCCCTGCTACATAGACTTCCTTATTGACAAATACATACCATGTTGGATCATTCATGATCAGGGTTGGCCAGAAGAAAATTTCCCTGCTACATAGACTTCCTTATTGACAAATACATACCATGTTGGATCATTCATGATCAGGGTTGGCCAGAAGCAGATTTTCCTTCTACATAGGCTTCCTTTATTTTTTTGACAAGTGCATACCATGTTGAATCATTCATGATCAGGGTTGGCCAGAAGCATGTTCCCCTGTTACTTAGAGTTCCTTGATTTCTATTGACAAATTTTTATTGACAAATACGTCCCGTGTTAAATCATTCATGATCAGGGTTGGCCAGAAGCAGATTTCCCTATTACTTAGATTACCATTCTTATTGACAAGTACATACCATGTTGGATCATTCATGATCAGGGTTGGCCAGAAGCAGATTTTCCTATTACTTAGATTACCATTTTTATTGACAAGTACATACCATGTTGGATCATTCATGATCAGGGTTGGCCAGAAGCAAATTTCCCTTCTACATAGACAAATACATACCATGTTGGATCATTCATGATCAGGGTTGGCCAGAAGCAGATTTTCCTTCTACATAGGCTTCCTTTATTTTTTTGACAAGTACATACCATGTTGAAGCATTCATGATCAGGGTTGGCCAGAAGCATGTTCCCCTGTTACTTAGAGTTCCTTGATTTCTATTGACAAATTTTTATTGACAAATACGTCCCGTGTTAAATCATTCATGATCAGGGTTGGCCAGAAGCAGATTTCCCTATTACTTAGATTACCATTCTTATTGACAAGTACATACCATGTTGGATCATTCATGATCAGGGTTGGCCAGAAGCAGATTCCCCTATTACTTAGGTTACCATTTTTCTTGACAAGTACGTACCATGTTGGATCATTCATGATCAGGGTTGGCCAGAAGCAGATTCCCTTATTTCTTAGATTACCATTTTTATTGACAAACACGTACCAGGTGCTGCAGCCCCTGCGGCGGCACTGCTTGATTCGTTTCCTTGGACCTGCCAGCATTATTTTTGGTAGCACCATAGATGGTCCTCCTGCGCGTGGAACCCCCCCTGCTGTCATTATGCTGGCTGCGTTGGATCTGCTGCTGTTGCTGGTCAAGATCTGACATTGGCCCCTCCCTGCCTGAACTCACACAACCCAGCCAGCTCAGTAAGGTGTTGGTACTGCTGCGCCGAGGGATGGCAGTTTGTGGTTGTTGCTGCTGCTGCTGCTGCTGTTGCTGCTGCTGCTGCTGCTGCTGCTGCTGCTGCTGCTGCTGCTGCTGCTGCTGCTGCTGCTGCTGTTGCTGCCGCTGTTGCTGGTGCTGGTGCTGCTGCTGCTGCTGCTGTTGCTGGTGCTGGTTCTGGTGCTGGTGCTGCTGCTGGTGTTGCTGAGGCTGTCGAAGTGATGGATGAATGCTATTGGGTTGCCATCGTGAGCAAGGAGACAGCGATGGACGGAGATCTGGAATCGATGTAGCGAAAGGGGCGACTGAGGGGGCGCCTATCATGTGAATAGTATCCATGGACAGACAATGGGGGGTGCTGTGTGTGTTAGAATAGTTTCTGCTGCTGCTACTGCTGCTTCCATTTATTGTGTGGACGCGTGGATGGCTGTGGGGACGTGCAGCAGACGCAGGGACGGGCAATGAGAGGGCAGTTTGGAGTGTTGAGGGGGCTAGGGGGGTATGGTGTGACTGCATGGGGCGTGGTCTATCTTTGAGCATCAGCAGTTCCGGGATTGGGCTCCATGAGCAGTTCTGCAGATGAGGAGTTCATGAGCAAAAACGGATGAGAAAAGGTTTCCATCGGGGCTGTTCGATTGGGCTCCATGAGCAGTTCTGCAGATGAGGAGTTCATGAGCAAAAACGGATGAGAAAAGGTTTCCATCGGGGCTGTCGAAAACAAGGAAAGGGCTACGTGATTGGGCTTTATGAGCTAGAGTCCTATGCTTCTCTTCAAGCCAAAGTTAATGCACATTCAGTGCACATTCGAATGCACAATTTACTAGCCTAACTAACCTAATGTGTTTGGCTAATACCATACAATTTAATCAGGTTTTATTGATCTTACCCAATTCTTGTGAACCTGCGTACACAAACAAATAACGTCAGAACTGGCAACTGGAGTTTTTTGTTTGTGTCAACAAGGATCAAAGTCATACTAGCTCCAAACTAGCTCTACACTGTCACACAATTGTGTCAACAAAGATCACAGTCATACTAGCTCCACGCTGTCACACAGCTGTGTCGACACAGATCACAGTCAGACTAACTCCACACTGTCACACAACTGTCAACACTGATCACAGTCAGAACCAGCTCCACGCTGTCACACAACTGTGTCAACACAGATCACAGTCAGACTAGCTCCACGCTGTCACACAACTGTGTCAACACAGATCACAGTCAGACTAGCTCCACGCTGTCACACAACTGTGTCAACACAGATCACAGTCAGAATAGCTCCACACTGTCACACAACTGTGTCAACAAAAATCACAGTCAGACTAGCTCCACGCTGTCACACAACTGTGTCGACACAGATCACAGTCAGAACCAGCTCCACGCTGTCACACAACTGTCAACACAGATCACAGTCAGAACCAGCTCCACGCTGTCACACAACTGTCAACACAGATCACAGTCAGAACCAGCTCCACGCTGTTACACAACTGTGTCGACAAAGATCAGTCAGACTAGCTCCACACAAGGAAACAGTACGCAGGCAGTGAAGGACCGTTCCCCACATCTCCCACCTCATTCAGTTGGATGCTGAGAGCCTTCAGCTTTGTCAGTCCGCTAAACATGTTGCTTGACCGCCAAGACTTTGGAACCTGGTGCACAGGGGGGAGGTGGTGTGAACGTACATCAGTCCATTGGTGGTGCTTTTCTGGTCACGGTTTGGCATTATAGAGCCAAAAGGGGGAGTGGCATGACTGGCATGACAAAGCCAAGAGGTACTTGTCTACGTATTTATACTGTTACACCTAAAAAGCCTAGTTCAGCCTTACGTTGAGTAGCACGTAATTGTTGAACTTCTGGTTTTGAAGTTACAGCTTATATTCCAGGTGTAGGACATAATATTCAGGAACATGCCGTTGTTTTAGTCCGCGGTGGAAGGGTAAAGGATAGATTGGCACAATAAAGCCAAGAGTGTCGCGTGGCACAAAGCCAAGAGTAGAGCGTGCCTTAGAGACAAGAGCATTGTGTGGCTTAGAGCCAAGAGTGTAGTGTGGCATAGAGCCAAAAGTGTAGTGTGGCATAGAGCCAAGAAGATAGCGTGGCATAGATCCAAGAGCATTGTGTGGCTTAGATCCAAGAAGATAGCGTGGCTTAGAGCCAAGAGTAAAGTGTGGCACAAAAAAGCAAAGAGTTTAGTGTGGCACAAAGGCAATACTCAGTTATTACTAGTATGCTCTGGCAAAATTATGTATATATTTGGTAAGGGAGACTTACGGCACTTCAGGCCAATGTGTCTCCTTTCCCTTACTTGATGCAGGGAGTGTTTTGCTGCCTGCGTAGTTTTTCTTTTCTTTTCTAGTATGCTCTGGCAAAAGTATATACTACGCAATGGTAGCAGCTGACGTGCTCCCGTGCGTAAAAAAACTAAGCATAGTTCTTTTCTTTTCTTTTCTATGTATACCTACTACGCAATGGTAGCAGCTGACGTGCTCCCGTGCATAATAAACTAGGTAATCTATATACTAGGTAATTAAATAAGGTGGGCAAAAAAATACTTATAAATCAAATTACTCATGATGATGTGTTTTGCAACAGGGAACTGCTGAGTTATTATGTATCAACATGTATTGCACGCGACTTGTTATTGCTGTGTTTCCTGGTACTGGTACCAAAGCGGCTCCTTTTCCATGATTCATGCAGGGAGTAAATCCCACTGCCTGTCCTTTTTTTTGACTAATGCAAGCTAGCATTTTCGTATTGCGTGCATTCTTATCAAGACCCCCTAGTGTGGATTTAAATATATGAGTATTCATGTAAGGGGTTGTTTCCGAATAAATGGATCACAAGCTTTCATGTAATCCTGAATGAAACACAAGCGCTCACTGCAGTCTTCCATAAGATCTCACATTGCACCCCTCTGCTGCAGCTCCACACACTGCAGTCTTCCATAAGATCTCACATTGTACCCCCCTCTGCTGCAGCTACACACACTGCAGTCTTTCATAAGATCCCACTTTTCACCCCTCTGCTGCAGCTACAAAGGCGAGAGAAAGAGAGAGAGAGAGAGAGAGAGAGAGAGAGAGAGAGAGAGAGAGAGAGATCTCACCTTGCACCCCTCTGCTGCAGCTACGAAGGTGAGTGAGGTCAGGTGTGACAGGTGAGCAGCTGCCACCGAGCACAGCTCGCGCACGTGCAGAGGGCTGCCAAAGTGCTTGAAGGTGATAGACTGCACGAGCATGATGTGTGTAATGTGCACATTGTGTGTGTAATGTGTACATTGTGTGTGAAGTGTGTAACGGTTCTGGCCAACCCTAGGCATAGCAGATAGGCAGTGTGTCTAAAACGACTGCGGTCGGTTCCTCTTGCCTTTGTTTTTACATACAAGCGGACAGGTATATGAAACGAACCATTCAAAAGCAATCGTAAGAAAATGTCAGACTGTTTATACAAGCGGACAGGTATATGAAATGAGCCATTCACAGAAGTCCAGTAAAAGCAATCGTAAGAACATGTCAGACTGTTTATAAAAGCGTACAGGTATGTGAAACGAGCCATTCACAGAAGTCCAGTAAAAGCAATCGTAAGGAAATGTGACTGTTTATAAAAGCGTACAGGTATGTGAAATGAGCCATTCACAGAAGTCCAGTAAAAGCGATTGTAAGAAAATGTCAGAAGGTTTATACAAGCAGACAGGTATGTGAAACGAGCCATTCACAGAAGTCCAGTAAAAGCAATCGTAAGGAAATGTGACTGTTTATAAAAGCGTACAAATATGTGAAATGAGCCATTCACAGAAGTCCAATAAAAGCGATTGTAAGAAAATGTCAGAAGGTTTATACAAGCAGACAGGTATGTGAAATGAGCCATTCACAGAAGTCCAGTAAAAGCAATTGTAAGAACATGTCAGACTGTTTATAAAAGCGTACAGGTATGTGAAATGAGCCATTCACAGAAGTCTAGTAAAAGCGATTGTAAGAAAATGTCAGAAGGTTTATACGAGCAGACAGGTATGTGAAATGAGCCATTCACAGAAGTCCAGTAAAAGCAATCGTAAGAACATGTCAGACTGTTTATAAAAGCGTACAGGTATGTGAAACGAACCATTCACAGAAGTCCAGTAAAAGTGATTGTAAGAAAATGTCAGAAGGTTTATACAAGCAGACAGGTATGTGAAATGAGCCATTCACAGAAGTCCAGTAAAAGCAATCGTAAGAACATGTCAGACTGTTTATAAAAGCGTACAGGTATGTGAAATGAGCCATTCACAGAAGTCCAGTAAAAGTGATTGTAAGAAAATGTCAGAAGGTTTATACAAGCAGACAGGTATGTGAAATGAGCCATTCACAGAAGTCCAGAAAAAGCAATCGTAAGAACATGTCAGACTGTTTATAAAAGCGTACAGGTATGTGAAACGAACCATTTACAGAAGTCCAGTAAAAGCGATCGTAAGAAAATGTCAGTGTTTATACAAGCGGACAGGTGTATGAAATGAGCCATTCACAGAAGTCCAGTAAAAGCGATCGTAAGATAAGGTCAGACAAGTCCAGTAAAAGTGATCATTAATAAAATGCCCATCATACCTTGAAAATACGAGGAGGCGCTTTCCCCTCTTTTAATTTGACTCATATTAAAGGACTCATATAACATGACTCATATTACATGACTTATTGTTTGACAGCACTGACAGTACAATAATGATCCAAGTACCAGTACCTGCAAGTACCGTGTGTATTCTCCATTACAAAAGTGGGATCCCCAATGATCCAAGTACCGTGCTTTTTTTCCATATTGAAAGTCATGTTCCTTCCTCTGTTACCTTGAGGCTTGTGAGCTTGCCAATTGCTTGCATGGAGGCCGCAGTGCGTGGATGCAGCTCCCCTGCAGAATTTTTATGTGAGCATTGGGTACAACGAAACCGAGGGTCAAAAATAACAAGGGCTGTTGAAAAGGAGTAAACAATCTTTAAATGTATGAGCCTCCAGGTAACATTCTCTACTTCTCTAAATAGTATATACTTTGACTGCCACGGGTAGCAAAATACGATCTTTGCGCTTCCCGCTTGGCCAGTAAAGTACCAGCTTGAGCTACTTCATAACCAGCAGCATTTTAAGCAGGGCTGTGCAATGTCGGTGTGACGGCACGGTCCGTTAAAATATGGTCTGACGGTTGACGCCGTAAATGACGGTGTCAGACCGTAATTTTGGAATTTGGGGACCTTCATGACGGTGCATGACGGTACGGTTGACAATACGGGCAATAAAGTAAAAAACTGGCATTTTGACCCCAAAATGGCCATTTCGGCTCTTTTCTCCTCATTTCTAAATGTTGCATGTGTGTTGTGTTATCAACGAGCAGCGTCTTGAGCGATCAAACAGCAAGCGTGTTATGAATTTCTGTCGTTGTGTGCTGCTGCTTTAGTCCAATTTTTAGCGTCCTATTTTAGGTGAGCACAAGGGGTAGGTTGTTGAAGGTTGCAGGGTATTTGTTTGTTGTCCCATCACAGTCAAAGAAAAAGCAATCACAGTCAGAGCAATCCAATCCAATCCAATCCAATCCAATCCAATCCAATCCAATCCATTCCAATCCAATCCAATCCAATCCAATCCAATCCAATCCAATCCAATCCAATCCAATCCAATCCAATCCAATCCAATCCAATCCAATCCAATCCAATCCAATCCAATCCAATCCAATCCAATCCCAGTCAGAGAAAAAGCAATGGGTGACCTCCCACAAGAGGCGCAGTGATGCAATCAATACATACACCAGTGCAGGTTTGCGGCGCAGTACACAGCCACCAGCAGGAGCAGGCACATTGCCAGTTAATTTTTAAACATCATTCTATCATTCTATAAAAATCCCATCTCTCGCCAGGAGGCAACAGCGAGTGCAGAGACACATACAGGATGCAGTACATCCACCAGAAAGCGTAGGCACACATATCGCAACACAGACTATGCATCATCACCAGGCTGCGATGCAAAGACTGCAAGGTACTTACTCTAGGACTTATTACTGCCGCAGCAGTGCAGGCTGAAACGCAGGATGCAGTACAAGCACAGCCTGGTGATGATGCATAGTCTGTAAATCCACCAACAGACTTAGAGACACAGAGGCAAGGAGACACAGAGACACAGAGACACAGAGACACACTGCAGCGCGCTCTGCCATACACCAACAAGCAGGCTTACACACACAAACTGCATCCCGTTAATCCACCAACAAGCAGGCTTACACACACAAACTGCATTCCGTAAATCCACCAGCAGGCTTGGATGCACAGACAGCAACACGCACTGCAGTTCGCAAACCCACCAACAGGCTTGGATGCACAGACAGCAGCACACACTGTAATTTGAGAATTCACCAGCAGGCTTGGATGGACAGACAGCAGCACACACTGCAACTTGAGAATTCACCAGCAGGCTTGGATGGACAGACAGCAGCACACAGTGTAATTTGAGAATTCACCAGCAGGCTTGGATGCATAGACAGCAATACACACCGCAGTCCGTAAATCTACCAGCAGGCTTGGATGGACAGACAGCAACACGCACTGTAATTTGAAAATTCACCAGCAGGCTTAAATGCATAGACAGCAACACGCTCACCTGGAGGCGGAAGCAGCATTGACTGTAGGTGGCTGTGCTCCAGAAGCAGTAGGGAGTGCAGTTGAGGCTGACGCTGCTTATTAGGAGGGCAATGACTACCACCACCACTGCTGCTGCTGCTATAACCGTTGCTGTCGTTGCTGACACCAGCGCCAATTTCTCCTCCTGCACAAACGCAGGGGTGTGAAGGTACACAAATCAGGCATTGCGGTAAGATGAGTGGCAATGACTGCGCAATAAAAGAGCAGTTGAGAACAAACCGTGCAGGCAGCGCGACGCACTCCCCACATGAGTTAAAGAAAGGAAGCAGCTTCAGAACCAAACGATCTTAAAACTCGTCACAGCATCAAACTAGGCTCTACCACGCACATTGCAGCTCTTTATTAGTCCAATCAATCCGTGTCTCTCAGCACTAAATCAAAATGTCCGACGCATGCACACATCTTCGCCAGGTCGTACCGTTCCCAACCCCACAGTGGCTCCTTTCCCTTTATTTATGTGGGGAGTGGTTGTCACTGCCTGCGTAGTTATTTCTGTTCTTTCTGCTGTGCCATAGATCTGGACCTTTTCTTTGCCTTCTTTTCAGAATGACATATATTGTGTGGGATCAAAGCGAGATCCAGAGCCTGCTGCTGCATTCATAACTTCTTGCTGGTGTACAGAGTTGCAACATAGGTCATATGTGTAGGGTTGGCCAAAACCATATACATATATCATAAATATTACACAGGTATACACGGTGTTTTTAGCAAGGACTTCATCAAACATACTATCATTTACGATGCATATATACAGTCCTGGCCAACTCTACATATGTGACAAGGATTCACTTTAATGCAAGTACTGTTCGGTTTGGAAGGTTGCAGAAGTATCGAGGGGTCTGTGACAATGCAAGAGAGGACCATCTAAACTGGCCAAACAACCAAATAACCGTTTACCGTTGCTCATATTATGAATCCCAGGGAAAATTACACAATTCATCCATGCCACTGATTTAGCATGACAGCAGGGGTCTGCGAAAAGGGGGCTGTGATGACATCGCAGGGGTCTGTATAAAATGGGGCCAAAACAGACACGATTACCTCCAGCTTACCGATATTACTTCTTGATGACTTGGATGGATGCAGTAGCATCGAGGGGTCCGTGACAACGCACAGGGTCTGTGAAAAGGGGTCTGTGACAACGCAGGGGTCTGTCAAGGGGGCCAAAATCTCCAGCTTACCGTAATTACTTCTTGACGACTTGGATGGTTGCAGGAGTATCGAGGGGTCCGTGACAAGGGGCCAGTCCCGCAGAGTGACGGAGTGGATGGAGGGGAACACACGCAGCAGGGGTGATACCACTGCGGCATCAGATTGTAAGGATGGCGCTGCTATGGCCCAGTTGGGGGAGGGGGGTGGTGGTCCAGTGACTTGCGCGATGTAGAATGAGAGGCTAGCCACCTGTGGTTGACAAGAAGCCTCAGAATCAGATGAAGACATGGCTTTGGTAAAGTCGAACCTACGGCATCAATTTTGAGGGGGCTGCTGAGGTGGGTGGTGGTTCAGGGAAATTTGGATGATGGGGGAAATGGGTGGCCACCTACGGGTAAGGGAAGCTGCCCCATTGACAGATCAAATTGGACTAGGTCATGGGCGGACTAAATTGGACTAGATCATGGGCGGACTAAATTGGACTAGAGCATGGGCGGATTAAATTGGACTAGATCATGAGCGGATCAAATTGGACTAGAGCATGGGCGGATCAAATTGGACTATGTCATGGGCGGATCAAATTGGACTAGATCATGGGCAAATTGGACTAGAGCATGGGGATCGAGGCTCGAATAGGCAAATTGGACTAGAGCATGGGGACCGAGGCTTGAATACAATCGAGGGGGCTGCTGAGGTGATTGCAATTGCAATTGGATAGCTCGGTGTGAAATTGGATCGGATCGGTGTGCAATTGGATTGGATTGGATCGGATTGGATCGGATTGGATTGGATTGGATTGGATTGGTGTGCAATTGGCGCTCAATCACCGGGTTCACCATTTTGGCCACTACGCCACATTTGGTATCAGAGGCTGATGTTGCTGTACCGGTGGCATGTGCAGTGATGTGTGCAGAGATACGGTGGCATGTGTGCAGAGATACGGTGGCATGTGTGCAGAGATACGGTGGCATGTGTGCTGAGATGCGGTGGCATGTGTGCAGAGATACGGTGGGCATGTGTGCAGAGATACGGTGGCATGTGTGCAGAGATACGGTGGCATGTGTGCAGAGATACGGTGGCATGTGTGCTGAGATACTATGGCATGTGTGCAGAGATACTGTGGCATGTGTGCAGAGATACGGTGGCATGTGTGCAGAGATACAGTGGCATGTGTGCTG
>Ga0307942_1002686_pt1 | contig 14453 bp, 16 predicted proteins | sample OrgLakmetagen175_FD_201846 | JGI IMG/M metagenome (GOLD analysis project Ga0307942, IMG submission 201846) | Saline water microbial communities from Organic Lake, Antarctica - #175 | ecosystem: Environmental > Aquatic > Non-marine Saline and Alkaline > Saline | place: Antarctica: Organic Lake...
CACCCAGACAAAAAGGGTACCATTCTGCTCCTTTTGGAATTCTGCATCCATCTGCATACTCATCAATACCTGAAACTATAATGCCGCAGAGTTATGGGACAAAAACTGAGATACAGACGCCCATGCACACGTGACCTACCAGGCACCCATAACTGGCTTGCACAGTCCCACATTGCTTCAATTTCTTCAGAATTCCACTGACTATCTCATGCTGGCGCAATCCTGTAAGTTTGGGGTTAATTGCTGCCTCATTGGCTTGACTCACCCCGTGGCCTGCACCGAGTGCGTGTGCCTGTGACATTTGGAAATGTCCACAGACCCCCCCTTTTACCCAATTTGCTCAAAAAGGGTGCCAATCGAATGGGTTTGACCTGAGGATTCCAAATATATATTTATAATTTTGGGAAATGCCCCAGTAAAATTCTGGAGGGGGGGTCCCAAAAAGTCGAAACCCCCCGACCCCCCCCCCCTCCCGACCTTCTCCGATTGAACTCATTTATATACCAATCGATAGCTCTCAACCTCAGGATTCCGATTATAAAATAAAAATGCGTTTGCTAGATGACGTCCAAAAGCTACAAGACTGGCGCCTCCTGAGTGACTCCACATTTTTCTTATATAGTATGCGGCGTGTATATGATCATAAACGATGTACCGTGGGTTCACTATCACTTCGGAAATTAAATCATTTTTTGGCCAATAACAAAATCTTTTAATATTCTCGGGGCCCTCTCCAAACTGAATTTCAAGTGAAATATTAAATATGTAGGTGGTTTTGAGGGTGATTTTGAAAATGAGCTCTAAGCGTGCCAGTGTGAATTCTGTTCTTGAACCCCCAGTCCAGCTGAAAGGCTGGCTGCTCAGCAGAGGGACCGCGAAAAGCTGCAGAGGGAGAGGCCGCAAGGAGCTGACAGAGGAAGCAAGAGGCAAAGGCAAGGGGCGCGGCTGTGAAGAGGCCTGTGGGGCGCCCATGCATGCAGCACAAGAACAAGCCTCCTCCTCTGACAGCCCCCTCAGGCCCTTCCTCTGGGGCATCCACACAGAGTTAGTGAAGATGGCAAGTGGGTAAGAGAGGGTTGCTTCTCTGATAGAGGGAAGCACACGTGCAAGCACTGTGATTCTCCTCGTGCAGCCAATGGGCAGTCTGCCCAGCAGCCTGCACAGCAACAGCAGCATCAGCAGGGGCAGCAGCAACAGCAGCAGCCAGTGGGGGGCTCTGAAATTTACAAATCAAGTCCCGACAGGCCTGCCCGAGCTGGATTCGAACTCAAATAATCCCTCACTAACTAATCAAAAAATTAATTTTACAAAGTATGGTCCCGAGGTGATCGTGAACCTACGGTATGTACAGAAAATGGCAATCCCATGTACGGTTTGGGCCAACCCTAGTCACGTTCAATGAGCGTGTCTGGTCTTTGAGCACCTGATCCCTGTATTTTCTTTCGCCTATGCGCATCTTGTTGTTCTGCCCATGTTGCCCATTCTGTGGCTTATCAACTATTTTCCTTGTGTTTCCTCTTTTACCTTGTTTAGCGTACCTCCTAATACCTTGCTTTGTTCGCGTTGCAGGTGCCTCTATTCCTATTTCCCATGCATATGCAGGTGTATACCACCGTGCTTCATGTAAAAACAAGTCTGTGATGCCTGTTTTGTAGGTATTCTCATGCATCTCGTGTCATCCTGCATGTGCCTGTGCCTGTATGCAGGTGCACCGCCGCATGTCTCGTGCAGGCAGCAACATCCTGTTTGATGAGGTGCTCGCCACCGCCTGCAAAGATGACCGTGCCTCCTTGTGCAGCGACGTGCAGCCAGTGAGTTTGTGTCATCTCCCTGTGTGTGGTGCTAAACTGAGCACCTATGAGCATGTTTCCGGTTAGATGTAATGGGCACAAGCCTGAGCTCGAACATAAAACAAGGAGGTTTTTGGTGCAGTTGCATTTGTTGCAAACTGACTTTGATAATCCGTTGCCCCCTCTGTAGGGATCTGCTCGTGTCATCCGCTGCTTACAAGACCATCGCAAAAGCCTGCAGCAGAAGTGTGCTGCGGCGCTGTTTGACCATGAGGTGTGTGTGCGTGTGTGTATGTGTGCGTGTGTGTGTGTGTGTGTGTGTGTGCACGTGTTTGTATGCTTGTGCGGTCGTGAAAGTGAGTGTCTCATGTTGTGCTGGCACATGTGCCCTTGCCTTGGGATTTTGAAGGAGTGTGTCGTCACCGCTGTACGACGCCTACCTTCACATCTGTAGGGTTGGCCAGAACCGTATATATACGGTGCATATACGGTATTTTTGGCAGGGAAATCACCAAATGTATGGTCATATACGGTGTACATATACGGTTGTGGCCAACCCTACACATCTGCAGTTGCCTATAAGGCACTTGACCTGCAGTGGGGCTCTTCTTTCACTCCACTCAGTAAAGCTCAACGCACATCCAGTGCTAGCATGGGGAAACCAGCAGCTGTCCCCTTGTCCTTGAAGCAGTGAATGCCTGAAATGTGCGTGCTGGGACTTTCAACTGTCTCCAGGTCCGCATCAGTGAAGACATTGATTTCAACGCCGGTATGAAGAGGACGTGCGCCTGGGAGATCAACCAGCTGTGCAAGGACATGCCCCATGGACATGGCCGTGTTATCAGGTGTGTAGGGAAGCGTGTGTGCTTGTTGGCAGCCAGGATTGAGGTGTTTTCAGCTGTTTTGAGGTGCATGCTAGGGCGTACCCCGTGGCCTGGACCCCTTATCAGGCGTGCAGGAATGCATGAATGCAAAACCCTGGAGTGTTAGAGTGTAGGTTGGGTGCTTAGGTGCAGGAACGTCCCATGGTCAGGTTTTTGAATCCTGTGAGCACATAGGTTTGAAGTGTGTACAGGAAATGGTTGCGCAGGGGAGTGTGCATTTTGAGTGACGAGGACAAACGTGCAATGACTCCTTATCTCGGTCGGTATCTCCACACCCAGGTCATACACACATGCATGAGTGCGTGCGCAAACATACACACATACACTGGAACACACGCACCACGTGCATATGCCCTGGCAGGTGTCTGGAGCAGAAGACAGAGGACCCTGACATGTCCAAGGAGTGCAAGACAGAGGTGGAGCGTGTGATGAACGAAAAGGCCAAGGACTACCGTCTGAACTACCGCCTCACGCACGCGTGTGAGCAGGACATCCCCCGCCTGTGTGACAATGTGTGCAGCACCATCCCTGGCCAGATCTGCGGAGGTCTGGTGTTGCAGTGCTTGCAGGTGGGCTGTGTTGGTTGCGTGTGTTTGGCTAAGAGATGTGCATGTGCATGTAGCCTGGCATGGCATTCACATGAGGATTTTTATCAAGGTCAAGGTTTTCAGGTTTGTAGGTGAATAGTGAAGCTTTGTGTTGGAGTTGTGCTGCAGGAGCAATAGGACAAGTTATGTTTTGAAGAGGTTGTGTTTTTAATCTTGAAATCTCGTTGCCTTCCTTCCTCCTGTGGTCTTAACCTGATCACTCCTCTTCGTGCGTGAGCCGGCGTACGAGGGAGAAGCAGGACAACGTCAATGGTCAATGAGTGGCCTGCCAGGAGGAGAGAGGGTTTTTTATGTGTTCTAGAGTCGCAAGTGCGAGTGAAACCTCACACCTCGATTCCTGTTCTTTGTGCCTCACAGGAGAAGCAGGACAACATCACGGTGCAGGCCTGCCAGGAGGAGGTGTTCTACTTTGAGCTCATGGAGGTCAAGGACTTCCGCAACGACGTCATCCTTGCCGAGGCCTGCCGCACAGATGTGGAGGCGTTCTGCAAGGACGTTGAGCCAGGTACGTTCCCTGCTGCTATGACGGCATTGAAGTATTAATTATTGCTGAAGAGTTCTCTTCCTGTTGAGGAGATGCTCGCATGAAGATGCTGAGGAAGGACCTTGATTATCAGTTTCACCCTGCAAATATGCGTGTACCAATTACGATAACGGGGGACAGTCCTGAACGTGAAGGCATAAATAACAGAAATGTCCACAGGCAGGCAGGCAGGCAAGCAGCATGTCTGTTACAGGTCTTGATGCAGGGACTGAGGTCATAAATTCCACGGCATTTTCAAGAATGATGCATCATTGACTGTACAAGTAAGCTTGTGGTCTGCAGGAACACATACAAGGACAAGTATACACACTCAAGTAAACATGCGCACACACACACACATACTTGGAGAGTTACGCACACTGAAAATCTACACACACAGGAGACGGCCGTGTCCACTTGTGCCTGCGCTTCAACAAGGACAAGCTGACAGACAAGTGCCGCACAGAGGAGACCAAGCTGGCCGCCAGGGAGTACGGTGACATTCGACTGGCCACCAAGCTCAACAAGCTTTGCTCTGAGGAGCGTGCAGTGTACTGCAAGGTGTGTGTGCATGAAAGTGTATTTATGCGCGTGTGTCGTTAAAAGTGTGCTGTCAACTGCAAATCCTGAGCTGTACCTTGGTACATATGTGTGTGCACATGTGCATGCACATACGCGCCTTAAACAGCAGTTTGAAAGTATTTGACTCTGGATTCATGCGTGCATTCACAGAAACATGTTTTGTTGATTGTTGCTCAGCATACGTCGCCAGGGAAGGCTCGAGAAGTTGAGCCCAGGCTTTTAGCTTGCACAGATGATTGTCCTCCCGTTTTCTCCTTAATCTGGCCCTCAGGATGTAAAGCCTGGCAAGGCCCGTGTCGTCAAGTGTCTGATAGAAAACATGGCTCAGCCCAACTTTGGGGAGGACTGCAAGGAGGAGCTGCAGCAGCGTGACGAGATCATGAAGAGTGACATCAGGTGTGCATCTGCGCCTTCCTGTGCCTGTGGTGCGCACGTGTGACCAGGGGCGGCCGAATCATGTTCTGCTCTGCATAACCGCGTGCTTATTTAATTCCCCACACAGAATGAGTTCAACGTTTGTGTAGGGTTTGGCCCAACCTTGACTCTGCATGAGCGTGTGTGTGTGATGCACAAGCAACCCCTCTGTACATTGTGTAGGGTGTACAGCGAGGGTGTGGTGTGCATTGCTGGGATTTGTTTGTTGATGTGTTTGCCATGTTTGTTACCCGGTCACTGGCTTCACGAGTCTGGAGAAAAGAGTCATCAACAACCTAGCACAGGTATACGCATGCGCGCGCGCACGCACACACACACACACACACTCATACACTCAATACACACTCTGCACACACGCACTCATACACACTGCACACACGCACTCATACACACTCTGCACACACGCATTCATACACACTCTGCACACACGCACTCATACACACTCTGTGAAAGTACGTATACAGGCACGTAGTAAAAAACGAGCACACTGCAGTCTAACACGTTGTGCTCCCCTCCTCCCCAAAACCCCTCCAGGTATGACATCGGCGTTTTTACCAACTGCAAGGCAGACATGAACACGTACTGCAAGGACGCGCGCACGCAGTTCCGCGGCAACGCCACCGTCCTCAAGTGCTTGACCGAGAACTTCCCTCAGTTAGCAGACTCTTGCCAGGTACGTGCACACCAGCGTGCTTGTGTGGAATGCCATGGCATACACATGAGTATGTCCTAAACACATGATTGAGGTGTGGTGGCAACGCTCGTGTGGTGGTAGCTGCCTGACAAGCATGGGCTGATAAGGAACTGTGGGCACTTTTAGTATTTCATACTTATGGCGTGCACTCGTCAGTTTTTAAGTGTTTTGGCGCTGGTGGTATTTGGCAGATTGTAAAGATTTGCTGCAAGGACGCTTATAACTCCCTTGCCTTTCTAAATTGGCCCAAGATGTGCACGGTGCTGTGCTGCACGCAGGAAGCGCATCAACCTGTTGAAGCCCTCTCACCCTGATCTCATTTTCCTTGTGCTGTGTGTGATGCTGCGTGCAGTCGGAGATGAGCCGAGCTGTGCGGGTTGCGTTATGGGACTACCGCCCAGGCGTGGCCTTCACTGCTACTTGTGACAATGACATTGAAGTCAACTGCCCGAAGGTGCGTGTCTGTGTTTGTGTGTGACCTTCAGAAGTTGTCTGCTTGCTTGCATTTGACATCAGTAATGAATGCTTCCCACCGGTGCGTGTGTGACACGACAGACCTTGACTTGCGACAGGGAAGTACACTGGGTGCCCAAATTATTCAGGTGGACCCGGAACTGCTTAAAAAATTATTCAGGGTGTTATAAAATTTCCCAGGTTGGGGGCTGTCGCCCCCGGCCCCAAGCACAATGTTAATGCTTGTGTGTGTGTATTTTGGTGTGTGCGTGCATGTGCGTGTGTAAGTGTGTGTGTGCTTGTGCCTGTATGTGCTGTGCGCGTGGTTGTGTGTGCCTGCGTGCGTGCTCGTGTGTGTGCGTACGTGTTTGCGTGTTTGCGTGTGTGTGTGTGTGTGTGTGTGCGAGTGTGTTTATGCGTGTGTGTGTGCGCGTATGTGTGTGTGCGTTTTGCGTGCGTTTATGTGTGTGTGATATGTGAGTGTGTGCGTTCATTTGTGTGTTGTGTATGAGTTGTTTTATACGCTTTGTGCATGTTTGTGTGTGTGTAATTGCGTGTGTGTGTATGTGTGTGCGTATGTGTGTGTGCTTGTGTGTGCGTGGTTGTGTGTGCCTGTGTGCGTGCTCGTGTGTGTGTGCGTACATGTTTGTGTGTGTATGCATGTGTGTATGTGTGCGACTTGTTCGTATGTGCTTGACATCGCATGTGCTTAACATCGCTTGAGGTTCGCGCATGGCTGCTAGTTGAGGCCTCATCAAGGCCTGGGGCACGGGGAGGGGGGGGGAGCAGAGGGAGGAGGAGCGGGGGTTTTCATCTGGAGAGATTTTCATTCAGTCAGTTTGGTGCTTGCATGCTGCCACAAGATGCAAGCACTCAAGCCCAGCACTCGTAGGGAGGCCTGGTCAGGAGGGGGAGCCTCTTGCTTGGGATGGCTCCCTCTCCCCTTGCTGGCTGACCTTTCCCTCTTCTTCCCATTCTCACAGTGTCATTCTCACTGTCATTTCCAAAATTCACTGCAAATTACCCGGAACTACATTTATAATTTTACCGGGTACCCCGGAATCGCAGGGGCCGTCGTCCCTGCAAATTTCCGGGGTACCCGGACCAGCTTTGGGCTACCCCTCCGGGGCAGAGCCCAAAATTTTGTTATTTTTTCCGGGCCCCGGACGGGTTGTACTTCCCTGACTTGCGATATTAAAAATGAAAAGGACCCATTAAGCAACGCCCGTCATACTGCACATCCGCATTGACCCTGCTAGCGCACACATGCAAACACGCATACATGATGCTTGCGCTCTGCAGAAAGCACGCAGCAGGTCTGGTGGCGTGTTCACCATTGGTGTGGTTGGCCGCTGTCTCTCCAAATCCCTTGTTGAGGGCAAATACCTTGAGGACAAGTGCAGGTGAGCAACGATTGGACACACAGCATGAAAGATGCCGAACGCAAGGCATACCTCTTGCACGCACGGCCTCTCAAGGCGCGTGTCGTGTTGCACGCACGTGTACACCATTTCACAAAGGCACGACGTGGGTAGGGCACACCACCTGTAGGGTCCGTGCCCTACCCTAACAACCCTTTTTCACTTTGGTGTTCCTTGCTCTCTTGCATAAGGTTCGGTTCGTGTTTGAGCAGCATACGTGCCTCCCACTTGAAATGCAGGGACCTGGTGCTCATCGCAGCACCCAAGGACGTGCGCTCCTACTTTGAGTACCCCGAGTCGACGTCAGCCATTGTGCAGAAGGTGGGGCGGTGTCCTCGTATAGTTGTATGTTATGTGCTATTCAAATTCTCGTCCTCTCGGTGTGACTTGATGAGGTTAGCCAGCTGGTAGGCATGTACCTGTCAGGGCATCCACCCCCTTGGTGCCAATTCAGCCCCTTCCCTGCCAGCCCTCTTGTAGTGGTCGGATATCCACCTCCTAAAGAGACGGAGAGGTGACTTCTGACGACATATGAGTGGCTGATGGGTATACTTTTTAATTACTTTTTTGGTGGGGAAAGGGAGGAAATGTTGTCGTAGGTCGGTCAGGCTGAAGTACGTTTGTCAACTTGTTGGTACCCAAAAAATTCGATGAGAGTCCTTGATTTCCTGTAAGTGGTGGGGAGATTTGAGTGTGTTGGGCTTTTCCATGTGCTGTTGTTGTGATATGGTGCAGGCATGCGCGAGCTCTGTGTTCACAGGGTGGGTGAAGTGTTTGATACTTGGAGTGGGCATGCGCGAGCTCCGTGTTTTACAGCCTGGGTGGAAAGCAACTGTTAAAAGTTTAGAGGGCTGATTCTATGGACTGGGAAACATAAGTGGAGCCTGTTGGGTTTAGAGGCGCACGCCCTGCTGGTGTCCCAACTTTTAACTCCTTTGCCCCTGTTCTAGCTTGTGTGGCATATGTTGATTTTTGCACAACACACACACAACTGTGCCTCATCACATACTGCTGCAGATCGCCAGCATGCAACGGGCAGCAGGCCTGGAGAACACGCTGGTGGACCCCACTGCTCGTGACGGCAGCACCGTGACCGTGACTGGCTGGGTGGCCTTGGCGTGCATTATCTCCTTGATTATCGTTATCATTGGTGGTGCCTTCATGGTGAGTAGTGCTAGGGCAGTCACCCTGCTCTAAGGCTTATACTCTGGGGATTGTCCCCCGTCCGTCGTAAGGATCTGACCCTCCCTGTCGCAAGCAAGAAAAGCGAATGTTGATGTGCTTGTTCGGCGGAGCACTGGTCTTCTCCATTCACTATTTTCGCTTTTATCTGTTTCCTGCTTCAGCTTGCGCACGAGCCTTTACAATGATGCAATGGCGTGAGAATGCTCGTCAGCGCGCTTACTGCTTCCTGCACTTTCTTTCTTGTGTGCGTAGATGTACAAGCGCTTCATGGGCATCGACAAGCCATACACCCTGATCAGCCCACACATCCGAGATGGTGATGCCTAAAGCTGAGGAGGGGCGACACAATAACCTAGGTGTATTATGATGCGCAAGAAGGATGGCTTGTGACCACTGCATGGGTGTGACTGGTTGGCAGACACATGCACCTGGTATTGATGCTGTGCGCATGCCTTCATAACAAAGAATTGGTCCTCGCTCACGTTTTAATCTTGTTCTGGACCTTTTTATTGTAGCGGCAGTGTCAGCGGCTGCCCAGGCAAGTTGAAGTACGTTTTGGCTTCTGGTGCGTGCTGCTGGTACCTTGATGACCACAGTGTTGTGATTTTAACCCATGTATTGCTGGCGTGAATAAAACCGATTTAACACTCACTTTAACTAATGAATTATTGATAATAGCTTTCATGTTGGGTTGACGATGTAAAAAAGGCGTGGAAAATCCAGACTTGTTATGGCTGTGAAAAATCTGGACTTTTCAAAATTTATAAGCTACCCAATGACCACCCTCAAGCCTCAGAAGGCCCAGATATTACAAGTGCCCTGATAAGCACTGACCAACCTCATAATTGTAATACGTACGAAGCACCCCAAAACAGCTCCGGCCAAAACTTAGCCCGTACGGTAAAAGATTGGCGGGATTGGACCTACACTGATGGCAGCCTCCAAAAGAATGAAGTAGGGCAAAACACCGGATCACGCGTTTACCACCCTCACTTTAATATTTCCCACTATGTAAACCCAAAAAGCATGGGTATAACCAACACCATCTTACGTGCAGAGCTAGCAGCTATAGCAGCTGCAGTCACACACGGCCACTCACATATAGCTACAGACAGCCTTACATCACTGCACCAAATCAAAAAGCAGCTGTCACACCCGAAACTCAATCGCCACCATATCCAAGTAGATGTCCTTTAATCCATTGCTAAAGCAATCCGCCAATCACCATCGCCCACCCACTTCTTCAAAGTAAAGTCCCATGCCGGTATTATCGGTAATGAACATACCGACGCCCTTGCTAAAAAGTCAGGCACCACCTACTCCAACATCGCTCCGACACATCCATCAGAATAGCAGGCCATGAGGGAAATCCCTTCTACAACATCCGCTGCACTGGCTTGCAAAAGAAAAATTAGAAAACCAAACACAAACCCATAATCATACCCATACAACAAACATGGCCCATTCTCCTCCCCCAAAGCTTTGGTACCTACCAAACCACCGTGACGCCCTTCAAGCACACATGCATAATTTCCATAAACTGGGAAATGCCAAAACTGAAGCGAACTACCATGCGTACAACCAGACCCTCCATAAAGGACGGCACTGCCAATGGAGCCACTAGCAATGCTTACCTAACATCATCCAATGTTTCCTTTAAGACCAAATGTATCATTATGAAATACAGAACAGGCACCCTATATAATCAAAATGTTTTTGTTTTTTCCCGGGTGGGAGGGTTTTCCAGGCAGACTTCCTTTCTTTTTCTGACTTATGGTGGGGAGATTGTGAGTTTCTTTCCCTTCATCAGTGCTAGGCGTCTTACCACTACTAGAGTAGACTTTCCTTTTCTTTTCTTATATAATCAAAAACATGCGGTATTATTCAAACTCTCAAACTTGCCCCCTCTGCCCACAAGTAGACAGTGCCCTGCACATCCTTTCTTGGTGCCGGCACACGCAAATAAGGAACATGATCACCAAAAGACACAACTTAGCATGCCGCCCGTGCGCGCATGATCTTTAAGGCTATCAGCAAAACAGGCTCCTTAGGGTCATGCATTGTCTCCAAAGATATAGGCAGCAACGAACGGATGACACCATGCAAAATCTCCAGGTTCCTGAAACAGCTGAAAGTAGAATTGCTCCCAGATGGCTCTTCCCACCCCGCTTCCCAGATAAAGACAGACTTACCTCCAGCCGCCCATATTTTGTGCTGGTTACTCCTATCGCTGCGAAAACACAAAAACAACAAACTAATGAAGGGGGGTGGGTTCTTCGAAGTGGCAGGGAGCAATTGAGGGAGACTGGGAGCACCCAGCAGCACCGTCAGCCACCAGTAGAGCCACCAACCCCAGACAGCACCGACTTAAAGACCTCAGCAAACCTCGGCGTGACATCCACCTCGTCGAGATCAAGTATTGTAAAGACACCAGACCTCAGAACCAGCTGAACGCCGCAAAGGAACAGCAAAAAGATCTCTGCAACATTCGCCAAGGAGCCTCCGTTACTCTCCACATCATCCTTTTGGGTGTGGGTGGCACCATCTACAACATTCACAATCTGAAGCCTTTTAAGGAACTGGGTCTTGATTCTCAAAAAGTTAAGAAGCTTGCCGCCAAGCTCCATGTGCATTCTGTGAACTTCGCTGCTAAACTTGTCCATACCAGACGTGCCCTTTCCAGTACTATTATCAACTCTCATCAGGAGCCGGTTTCAGGCCAAGCCTGCAACCCTCTTGATCCCCATTAATTTTCCTTTTCCTTTTTGCGGCGGAGGAGCTTTACGGTACTCAATACCAAAGTGGCTCCTTTTGCTTAATTAATGTGGGGAGTGGTTTTCACTGCCTGCGTAATTTGTTCTTTTTTCTTTTTTCTGTGACGTGCCTGGGGCTGGAGCAGCCAACGAGGCCAGCTGTTTGTGCAGGCGGGCTTCATGCAGCTTCATGCATAGTATAGGTTTACACGTTAAGCCATCAGTCAAAACGTGCAACTGCTAGGCTGCGTATGTCAAACACGTTGTGGTAATTGTTATTGTAGCACCAGACTTATATCACCTACAAAAAAAACCCTTGGAAAGGGAAAAAAGGCACAATGCTGTTTGTGACATTGCAGCACTGAATAAAATCAGTAAACAATCAAGCATCTGCCAGGACCAACCGACCGCAATGAGTTAAAGAGGGGGAATCATCTGTGAATTTTGGGCACATAAAAAACTTGGACTGTCACACTGAGGATATACCAAGAAGAGGGAGGCAAATGACATTATACATAAATCCATGTGTGAGGAGCAGCACATGCACGACAAGAGGGCCTGGAACATCAGACATGGTCTGGTTCATCACTTTTTTGCTGCGGGCCCTGCTGCTAAATGAACTTTGAACCAGCACTTGCCTGGCTGAGACTGTAAAAATCATGTATACAGATCGAAATTGAAATCAGGTATTAAGCAAATTAGCGGGCACTTCCCGTTGTTTGTTTACAACACCACAGCAAAGCACAAAAGAACCAAGGACTTGTTCAATCGAAATAGCATACTTTGACTCTTTATATCTGCCTTTGAACCAATAGCACCTTGTAGCCAAGATGTGTGTTTGTTCTCAACATTCTTCACGGGAAAATGCACACTGCTGTTCGTGTATAGGAAATGCGACATGAATAACCTCTCTCGTGTGTACATACACCACGTCCTCTGCATAATATGTTGGCTCAGTTGTTCAGCAGATGAAGTTAGAGCTGGGGTAAGGTAAGGTTGCATTGCTGTATATGCCTCCAGCAGGGCAACTGAGCGGGATAAAAAGCCTGCAACCAGAAAAGAAAAGAAAAGATCCGCTGGTAGTTATGACACAGTCAGCATAATTAAGGGAGGGGGTTACGTAGCTGCCCGCACCAGACAGCCCCCCACCCCGCAAACACACAAAAGGAAATAAACAGTGTGGGTCAGGGGGTTGTGTGCCTGGCACCCAGACCCACACCATGACTGTTGTTGCTTAGGTTGTATTGCAGTGCATATCGTGTTTTTATGGGTGTGTTTTTGGTGTCACCTTATTAACCTTATGGCGGTCCAGATGGAGGTCTGTATGGTCTTTGTAAGTAGTGTCCATTACTCCAACGAGGATCATGTGGAGCTTGACCTCCCTATATCCCTGTCTATGTAGGTTGGAGATAAGCACGCTGTGCTGTGCTTTTGCCTTTTGAAACTGAGGATCAGGCCTAGTGTCTTCACATCTGTTAAAACTCAATCAGGTGAACCTCCCACTGGTTTGGATTAAGTTTATTGTCTTTAGCTGCTGAAAATCTGAGTTGCGGGGGGTGGTTACCCAAGAGGAGCACACAGTACTAGGTAAAAATAAGATAGCGTCGGGAGAAGAGGCTTTCAGGATTTACAGGATTTACAGATAAAGCCATCAGTCAAAACGTGCGACTGCTAGGACGCGTAAAAAACTTTAGTTGTTGTTGCAGCTCCAGACTTGTAGCACCTATAAAAAAAAACTGGAAAGGGAAAAAAGGCACAACGCTGTTTGTGATATTGCAGCACTGAATAATATCTGTTAACAATTAAGCATCTGCCAGGACCAACCGACCGCAATAAATTAAAGAGGGGGATCATCTGTATGTTTTGGGCACATATAAAAGATGGATCTGAGAAGAGGCTTCTTTTCAAAGCACGTGTTGTGGTTTGGTATCAACCGATATGCATGGCAGTGTTTTGTTGGCAGTGTCTGAGATCTAGGCCTGTTCTACTACATTATCTGCACTGCCTATGTCAGTGTAGGCAAGTTGGTTGGCACCGCATGGTCCCTTTTGTAGGGCTTGGACTATCAGTGCACTTGCCATATTATGACGTTTGTCATGACCAGCAGCTGTATTAGTCAAAGTACAAGACAGATAGCGCCACTAATCGCCAGTAGAAATTACGGAAAAGTATCCTATCGTTAACGACCAAACTACCCTGAACCAGACGCACGCCTCTGCCAGACTTAAGGCGTGACGTGTTTCCCATGTAAGTTTGTAAGCAACCAGAGAGTGTATGGAGCGCACAGTCAGTGCAGTGGCAGACGGAGCAGTTTACATTGGGGGAAAAAGCCGTATGGGAAGGCTTCCTTTTGATTAGAAATTGTAGCAATTTGATACCCCATAACATTACGCTTTTTTGTATAACTTGAGGTTACTATGTTCCAGGAAGCATTTGTAGCTGGCTTATTGACCAGCGGTCTGAGGTCCTTCCAGTAGGTGTAGTACCCTCTGTCTGTTTTGGCACTTCAATCTGTGTGATTTGCACATTTATGTTTTCAGCTTGGCACCACCCAATGGATGCATATACACACAACATCCCACCTGAAGAACAATAGAGGAGAGGATTTTTAGTGGGGATCAGGTGGCTGGGAGGCAGAAGCCTGCATACCACCAGGAGTATTACTCAGATACTTGTGGGGGTCGTGTTCAATATCTCGCCTCATCTGTATGATTTTGGTTGAGGAATTGAGACTTATTTTCCATAAGTCCTGTGACATGTAGACCAGTAACTCCGAGGCTGTGGAGTGGGTTCCTTGTGTGGCTGCTGTAGATGGTACTTGTTGCTCCTAGCAGGATATCCTGGTGTGAAGGGTTTTGTGGTGTCTGAGAAAGCGAGGCATTAGCACCTTTAAGTTGTTCTCGTGCCTTTTTGGCGAAGCCCCAGTCATGGGGCGCAGCCCCTAGGTTTGTCTTCTTCCCACCAAAGTTCACATCAGTGTGCGCAGGCCCGCCCAGCCCACCCCCCGCCCCCAAAACTTGCAAGGCACCTTAGACTGACTTACCAGGCAGCCCTGTGGTGTCAGGGGGTGGGGAGGGGCGGTGGAGGTGCTGCTGGGCGCACCGTGAAAACGAGAATTATTCACA
>Ga0307942_1002687_pt1 | contig 14451 bp, 8 predicted proteins | sample OrgLakmetagen175_FD_201846 | JGI IMG/M metagenome (GOLD analysis project Ga0307942, IMG submission 201846) | Saline water microbial communities from Organic Lake, Antarctica - #175 | ecosystem: Environmental > Aquatic > Non-marine Saline and Alkaline > Saline | place: Antarctica: Organic Lake...
TCGCGAGGGCCACGTGAAGAGGGGACGGCGAGGCTGGTCTCCTGATAACCATGCATAACCAACACAGGTCGCCAGACCCGACAAAAATTGAGAGAGCCACTGCAACGAGTACAGTGGCTCTATTTTTTTTTTATTGCCTTAGTATGTTTTCTCTGCTCCTTGTTATTAGCAGCAGTCTATGTAGGGAAGTAAATATTTGTTGTTATTGAACTCGAGAATGTTGTCACGCCCAATCAGTGGCAGCGACAAATCGTGCGACAAGCAGTTAGTTGGTTGACAGCTGAGAGTTCCTGTACGCCTTGTTCAATAAGCTGAATGTTATAGTTTTATTGATGACCTTCATCTTCTAAATTTGTTAGTTTTAGTAATCAATTGACAGCATGTGAGCATTCTAAGAGGTACAAGATTACAAGAAAAAAGGCCTTCAGTCAAGAAGTATGACTGCTCGCCTAAGAGGTACCATTAGAGGAGATCCTCTAGAGACCCTGTACTGTGGAAGGTCTCCGATGATCGCCTTGCCATATTGACGTGTAACACGATGAGACCGAGACTGTCCCATCTCCGAGAAGTGGCATCCAACCAAAGATGAGAGATAGACACACGAGCACGATTATGAGCAGAGAGCGCACAGGCGTGGATGTACAGTTTTGGCAGAACCATTAGGTACCACAGTAATGCACTAATTACTCCTCTGCTGGGTGGTGTTTCCAGCTTGGAGGCCTTTTTGGGTCCAAAGGCATCGACCAATATCCTCAAGAGGTACCTGTTGATGTGCTGAGGTCCTATACTTTGCAGTATACACTGATGTAGGCAGTGCAGATAAACTATCAGAGCAAGGCCTGCTAGATCTGAGAAACACTGCCGACAAAACACTGCCCTCTTGGCTGCTACCAAAACTAACAGCACATGCTTTTAAAGCCTCTTCTCACCCTGATGCCATCCTATTTTAACCTAACACTGTGTGCTCCTCTCGCGTAACCACCCGCTACTCAAATTTTCAACAGCTTGCTGAAGACAAGAAACTTAATCCAAACCAGTGGGAGATTCACCTTATTGAGTTTCAATTTTGTGAAGACACTAGGCCTGATCCCCAACCCCGAAAAGCAAAAGCACAGCACAGCGTGCTTATTGACAACCTAAACAGACAAGGATATAGGGAAGTCAAGCTCCACGTGATCCTCGTTGGAGCTATGGAGACCATCTACAAAGACTATACAGACAAACCTCTGGCAGACCTCAATCTGAATTACCATAAGGTTAAAAAAATGACACACAAACTGAATGAACACTCCATCAGACATGCATCCACACTCATAAGAACAAGATATGCACTGCAATATAACATATAACACAAGCAACAACAGTCAAGGATTGGGTTTGGGTGCTACGGCACACAACCCCCCTGGCCCACATTAATTTCTTTATTGTTTGCGCGGCCTGGTGCGGGTACCTAAGTAACCCCCTCCCTAAATCATGCTGGCTGTGTCATCACTACCGGCGGAGTCTTTTCTTTTTTCTCTTCTTTTTTTAAAGTTTTTCTTCAAAAATCATAGGAGCAATGGCTTTACATCCAAATGTGATTTTACAGAAACAAAAAACAGGCAAGGTGTGCGTTATCACGCCTAATGGGTAGTAGTAGTGACAAAGCAAATGTGTGGCAGATTGTTTTGACTGGTCTTGTTCAATAAGCTAGGGAAGCCAGGTTATTGAAGATTTTTCCTGTTTTCTTATAGTGGTAGTCAATAGCCTCAGTAACCTACTCCTGAGCAGGTTTTTATCTATGCCTGATGTATGCGGAGCCAGATGGTTGAGTTACCTTCCCAGCCCGAGGGAGGCGTGGCAGCCGACTAGTGTATTTGGTATAGCATACGTCAATGTGTTTAAGCAAAGCTGAAAACGGAAAAAATCGCAGATGGGGTAAAGAAATCAACATGGATTAGGAAAGAATGTTCAACGCTTGTTTTGTGTGAGCCAAATTAAAGAAGCAGAAGAGAAAGAGAGAGAAAGATTTTTTAGCAGACAGAGTGCTGTTTCCCACAGCAATAGCTCGAGAGAGACTTGCCACTGGCTAAAAGCAATCTTTCTATTAATCTTGTACTTTGTGACTGTGATTGAATCTGACAGAATCCTGTAGCGCGCAAGCTCTATGATCCCCAAGGGGCAGCAACCTTAAGAGTAACAGTTGGCAGCATTTAAGCCATCCCCGTATTTGAGCTCGTTTAGCCTTTTTATCTGAATTCCAACAGGCGTGCACGTGGTGAAGTGGTGTACTTCCATAATAACACGCACCGTACGCGCAGCCCCTCGGAATAATTAAAGCTGAACAGCCTCCAAATTGGCACAAGAAGCAGCTAAATGCAGTGGGGAACATCCACTTGGGAAATGGCTATTGGCAATCTTAGGCGTATAATGACAGATGGCAGCTTCTGTTGGGCAGGGCGCCGCCAGCACCACAAGGAGTACAATTAACAACTCGAAAAGGCTGCATTGATGTCTCGTCTGGTTTTTAAGCCTTTTTTCCTTATTGGATGGGGGACGTAAGCCCATGTGTTCTTCGAGTGTCATGGCAGCCCGCATGCAAATGTAGCTATGTAAGCCAAGCACTAGGCAGCAGTACCTGACATTCAGAATTGACCACAAGCCAAAGCTCTTTCTCAGGAATTTCCAATTCCTAGGCCAACAAAAAAGCCTTTCCTGGTGGATGGCAATGCCGTGAAAAGTTGTTCAACAATTCAAATGTTTTGGAGCCCTAATAAGCAAAGTGTTTAAGGCCTGCTTGCTAACTTCAGCCTTGTTCTAGTCATTGTCTGAACCTATAAAAGGATATGATTTATAAATAATGTGGGTGGTTGGTCCTGGCAGATGCTTGATTGTTTTTACTGTTTTTATTCAGTGCTATGCGTAAACAGCGTTGTGCCTTTTTTTCCTTTCCAGTTTTTTTTTGTAGGTGCTACAAGTCTGGTGCTATAACAACAGTTATCACAGTTTTTACACGTTTTATATACGCAGCCTAGCAGTCGCACGTTTTGACTGATAACTTTATCTATAAATCCTGTAAATCCTGAACGTATTAAAGGAATAACAGTCGTACTTCTTGACTGAAGACTTTTTGTGTTTTGTGTAAACCTTGTAAAAGTCCAACTGGAGTAAAGTCCAACATGTTATCTGCAGGGTACCTTGTTGAGAGCAACAAACACTCTATTATTTTCTACAGGAACTGGTTTTTTTATGAGCAGCAGTCGCACGCTTAGAATGAAGGTCTTTCCTTGTGAGCCTTGTAAACCTTGTATCTTGTTGATCTACAATTAAAGGAATCCGTGCACATTAAGGCAGCAGCCAAATAACTCAGTTTATAGAAGTAGTCCTAAATGCCTGTTGAAAAGCTTAAATTATAGCCTTAAAGGAAGTGGCATGTGCACTTACGTGTAAATTTGTTAGGGTTAGAGCCATAGACTTCTGGTCAACACAAAACTTTTCACCAATCACCTCCGCATTAAAAGTACAAACATTTTGCAAAGCCGCGGTTCATTTACAAACAGCATCTCAAACCCAACATGGTACATTGTGGCATAGTACAATATGCTCAGCGCATCCTGCTTTCTTATCACAACGCTACAACACAATTTGGGTTTGTAGGAGAGAGGCTACTCATCGCAGCACGTCTTGTCAAGCATGTCTGAACTACATAAATGATAAATGGTGTCGTCTTCCCCTGTAGATCTGCTGTAGCAACAGGGCTTAATAATTAGACTTATGAGCACATACCTGCAATGATGTATTCACCATGCTTAACCAGCAACAGCGCAACAGCTCACATACCCGTTTTCTTCCTCAGATGCCACCCAGAGCGGCTAAAACAGTGTGAGTGGAAGCCTTGCTGCAAGGCACGAGGGTACTTAATCATACAGTCCTCTGAACTTGCAGCGCTGCAAAGACAACTCAATAGATGTCCTCCTCTACACTGAATAGATGTCCTCTTCAACTCAATAGATGTCCTCCTCTTCAACTGGCTGCTGCCCAGCACGCCCACTCACAACAGCAGCCCCGACCGCAATGGCCACAAATACGACCATGCCCATAGCTGCCAATCCGTAGTTGCAAGGTAGGTGGAGCAACTGTGCAGCCTGTGCATGTGTAGCTCGCGTTGAAAATAAGCAAAGTGCTTGTATGGACAATTGAGTGTGTGACTTTCAAGCAAGGTAGGTGGAGCAACTGTGCAGCCTGTGCATGCGTAGCTCGCGTTAGAAATAAGCAAAGTGCTTTTATGGACAAGGGCACAAGTGCTTGATTACCCACAGGTGTCTGACTTTCCACAGGCGTTTTTGGACTAAATGCATAAGTTTATGAGAAGCCACAAGCACAGAAGCACGGCCATGGCCGTGGCTGTGGCTGCCACATATTAGCTTCCATGAGGTGGTTTATGTATGGGTGCAGCGTGTGTAAGTGTGTGTGGCATCTGTGCACTGTGGTGAACCCCATTGGTCACTGGAGGGACGATTGCGTGTGTGAGAGAGTGTGATGGGTGTGAGTGAGAGAGAATGATGGGAGTGATTTATAACGGCACGAACTCCCCGCTGGTACTATTACCACTGGTACTACTACCGCTAGTACACATCAAAAGTGGATCCTTTTCCTTATATAACGTGGGGAGGTGGATTATCATTGCCAGCGTGTTTTTCTTCTATGCGCCCAATGTTTATTTTATATACGCCCTGATACGCCCGTAATTCCTTTTGGTGACTTGTAAAAGTGCTACAACTGCAAGCCCCATGCTTGGCAATGCACAGAACGTACGCGTGCGAAACATTTTTATTGCTATCACGTGCGCAACTTGACGATAAAGGTAGTGAGCACAATTTTAGGCCTAGCTGCCCAACAGCAATGGTCGCTTTCCTGAATTAATGCCCCAGGTATTGTCACCACTTGCATATAATTAGGTTTGGCCAGGACTGTATGTATATACGCCGTATATGACCGTATATTTGATGAAGTCTCTGCAAAACTTACTGTATATTCATCACGTATTCGTGGTTGTGCTCAACCCGTAAACGTGTTTTTACCTGATCCACAGGGCCAGGTCCCTCTAAGCCTCCCATCCTTATGCCACGCACTAAAGTCCACAAGAACGAGAGCATGGCCAGCCTGGAGTGCACAATCTCATTGCGCTTGGTGAAGCCCCAACTGCAAGCATTTTGGTGGACAGAGATTAAGGTAGTACACAAATGTAGAGCAAAGATGTGTAGGAGAAGCAAACAGATTAATTGCTAGGAAGTAACGAACTGCTGTATTGCAGGAATTTTCTAGGAAAAGACAGGAGAAAGTGGGCAAGCCCTCAACCTTTCGCTGCCTAACCATTCTGTCCCACTTCTGTCCCCCCTCGCACCTGCTGGTGCCCAAAAATTGCAAGGGGTGGTTAAAAGGGTCGACTGGGTACCTGGGTGGGCCTGGTGGGCGCCTTGACACGTCCCTTAAATTATTAAGGTCGTGAGGAGGGATTGTTATCAGTGCCTTGGGTTGGTGAGCAGGTTTACCATATCTACAGGAGCCAATTTTCCGTCAGGACAATCTCCTCTACACATTTACTGGGCACTTAACTACTGAGAGTGCAGTGATGTTGAGGGAACAGCACAGAAATTATGCACCATTTTAAAGGGGCCTTTATTTGTCTCTCCATCATCCTGTCAGGAATGACACCATCTACACCACTTTCACTCTGGGGTATTCACGATTCATGACAATTCATGACGATTCATGAAGGATCTCACTCTGGGGTATTCAAGGAAGAATGATTCAGGAAGGATCTCACTCTGGGGTTTTCAAGGACTTGCATCTTTATTCCCAGGCACTTGCATCTTTATTCTTAATCGGCTTCCAAGCTCCATGTCAACTACAATGCTAAATTTGTCCATACCAGACGTGCTTATTCCAGCACCATGACCAACTTTCACCAAGAGCCGGCTTCAGGCCAAGCCTGCAACCCTCCTAATCCTCAATCATATCCCCCTCTTTGCGGTGAAGGATCTCACGGCACCCGATATCAAAGTTTTACCTTTCCCTTTATTCTGGTTTTCAATGCCTGCGTTGTTTTCTTCTTTTCAATCTTGTTGGTCCCTTATACATACTAGATCCTTCAAGCACTGAAATAATCCTCTAGCATTAGTGGCTGGCTTGACTTTTGTGCCTTCAAATGGTGAACAGGCTTACAAGCTTTGAGCTTGAGCCCCACCAACAGATCCATTTCCTTAATGCATGATGTACAGTTGTGTTTCCAAACTGCTTAATTTGGTCAATTTGTTAGACGTTGATGCCCCAAGATATTACATTCAATTAAGCACAACAGGTGCGGACCAGGTGCTAACTTGAATTTCATATCACAGGAGGCAGCGTTTTCATATTAATCCCTACCAGCAACACTTGAATGAACTTACTCTCTACCAGCAAAGCATCGCAGAATAAGTAAGCGACACCATGCTGTGAATACTCCAGGCATGTATGGATTAGGACAGAGGAAAAGTTTGGCCAAAAGCATAGAGCACGGAATACATACCTCAGGTTGGCTTCCTCGAATGTGGGACCCCACAAAGAGCTCCCTCGCTCCAGGTTGTACGCGATGATGCCTAACAGCAAAAAGTACACTGCGATACAAAGGGAAGTGTACGCGATGATGTCAAAGAGCAAAATATATACTGCAAGACAAAGGGAAGTGTATGCGATGAAGTCAAAGAGCAAAAAGTACACTACTGCGAGACAAAGGGAAGGGTGCGCAATGGTGATTAGGAGCAAAAAGTACACTACTGCGAGACGGCAGCAATGGCGACGCAACGTAAATGGAATGGTAACAAAGCGGCAAAGTGGGAAGGCAGTAAGAAGAGCTTGGATTGTGTGTGTATGTGTGTGTGTGTGTGCGTGCGTGCGTGCGTGTGTGTGTGTGTGTGTGTGTGTGTGTGTGTGTGTGTGTGTACCTGTAGAAAGAAAATACAATCTGTCTACCAATCACGTCAACAAGAAACATAATGCAACCAAAGGTCACAAGAAGCGCTAATTTACAATAATGCGCACGTGTTGCAGGGTCTACGACGCCCATGGATAAGCGTGGGAGCTGAGCCAAGATCCCAGGGTGGCCTGGCATGGCCCCCTCAAAGAAGCAAGTCATGATGAATCCCACCTAAGTGTGCAAAATACGAAAAAGGGTTAGGGCTCAGGATTAGGGTTACGGTTTAAAGGTGGGTTAGCAAAAGGCGTGGCCAGGTTAACAAAAGTCACAAAAAGGCGTGGCCAGGTGAGCGGGAAGCTTAAGGCCTCATGACATCAGGCACGCTCTACCAACTTTTCTGTAATAAGCCCACATTCAAGCTGTGTTTATACACAACGGCAATATCCTTGAGTCTATTACTTGCGTTTACACAGAGCCTGAGAAGTGAAATGATCCTTAGTCTAGTGAAGATCTCTTCCTGTCAAGGCCCTGAGGACACGCTGCGCCCTTCAGCACCTACACACAAGTTCACTGGGTGTTTAAAATGTCCTTGTGAAGGGCGAAAGAAATAGCAAAAGCAGGGATTGAAACAAAAGGTTGATCTCATTCTCGGTAATTTAGAACGTACGTGTGAGAAGAGCATCCGTGATTCATCTGCTCTCGAGTTATAAGGGATGGAAAGTTGGGTTTGGGCAATAGCAGGTTGACTGCATCAGTCTGACAGGGCAACTGGACAGCAGCAGGCCATTGCATCAAAAGGTACGATTGAGCAAAACGGCTGCTGGGCTGTAACAGAATGACTGCATTGGTCTGCAAGGTTTGTGTGAGGGGAATTTGCTACTGATCAGTAGCAGGCCACTGCTTTAATAAGCTATGAGTAAGCAAAAGGGCTTCTGGGCTGTAACAGAATGACTGCATTGGTCTGCAAGGTTTGTGTGAGTTAGCACGGCTACTGTGACATGGTGGCCTGCACGTATTTAATGGTCTGCAAGGTTTGTGTGAGTTAGCACGGCTACTGTGACATGGTGGCCTGCATGTATTTAAAAGGTGGGAAGATGGCTACAGGGGTCAGTGAGAGGGTAACCTGGTAGTTAAATGATGAAATGAAGAGCAGTGCAACACCAATCCCAATATGTTTGATGAAAATATAGTCACCCGTGGGTGGCTTTCTTTGTCTGTACTCCATACAGTCCTGATGAAAATATAGTCACCCGTGGGTGGCTTTCTTTGTCTGTACTCCATACAGTCTTGATGAAAATATAGTCACCCGTGGGTGGCTTTCTTTGTCTGTACTCCATACAGTCCTGCCTACGAACACCTATTTTGCCCTCCATAGACATAGAGTCACATCTTGTATTTACTATTTACTATTACCAGCTTATTTTGCTTGCAGATTACTAAGACAGCCCTACGTGAAACATGCTTCTTGCCCTCTTGAAGCAACGCCGTTTCTTGTTAACCTTGTGATCCCCCTTAATTAGGTCTTCAATCCTTCTTGTTAACCTTGTGATTAGTTAGGTCTTCAATCCTTCTTGTTAACCTTGTGATTAGTTAGGTCTTCAATCCTTCTTGTTAACCTTGTGATCCACCTTAATTAGGTCTTCAATCCTACACGCACCATGGCAGTCCTGCCTACAAACACCTCACGCCTGCGCGTAAAGGCTGGGATCAAGGGGTGGACCTGGGGTGCGATCAGGATGCGTTTAAATGTGATGTTCTTAGATATGTAGTTCTTAGATAACGTTTTCAGAGCATGCGCAAGCAGAGTAGCGTGGCAGAGAAATTGTAGTACATGGGATCATACATACAGCTAGGGAGTGGACATACAGCAAGGGGGTGGACCTCTGCTGTGGCAGAGGGTTTGTCTAGCTAGATAGAGGGTTTGATGAGAGGGCGGCAATATTACGTTCACAGCAACGGTAGGCAATGTAGTAGGAAGTTACGTATATGCCCTAATAATGCATTTTTGCTCATCAGTGCCTCAGCTCGAGGCTGAGGCACTGATGAGCAAAATAAGAGCTATACAGCTGCACAGAAAGTGAGTGAGCATCATGCACGCACATGATGCACTGAGAAAAAAATGGTTTGCAAGCTGAATAAGTTACAAGCAATTCAACCTGAAGAAAGATCTGAAGAGGTACAGTGTCGACGTCGGTAAATGTACTACGGGGGTGTACAGTGTTGACCGTTTCAACCTGCTTTATATTGAAACAAGATAACTCACCCTTGCTTGGCGTGCACTTCAGGATATGTTCTAACTTCTTAGGAAGGAAATGTTAGGGGCACAAGGGAGGGGAGCAGTAGATATCTAATCGATTTACTCGCTCTAGTATGTACGAAAACCACAAGCAAGGCAAACCGTGCCTAAGCGGAACTAGCAAGTGGGCATTAATCTTGCTGCGCATCTCTCACTACCCTTGGCGCTTCAGGACTGTAGTGTGCCTTCTTCACCGGTAGCGGCGGTAGCAGGGTTCCCTGCAATGTAAGTGTGTGAGTGCGTACAAACATCCATGTAATGAGGCACTGCTGCTTATGTAGCACATTGTAGGACATAATTTCCTGCCCGTACGTACACATGTCAAACTACTGAGCGCGCGAGAGCAAATTTGAAAGATGATGTATTGGGAAAATCAAATACCTTCTTCTTTTGCGCATGCTCCTCCCTGCTGTACTTCTGCACTTCCTCGTCCTTTCTGAAGCACACAAGCCTGTAGTCAAGGCAATGAAGGACAGGGAGAAAAGGGGAACTAGGGTTTAGGGTTACTGTAAACATAAAGTTTGGCCAACCAGAAGCAGTCAGACAGTCGTGCTTTGAATTTTGCGTCACTTACACACTTCTTGGAGAATGGCTGTGCCAGTGACGTGATTTTACTAACCCCGATTTATGTTTTCCGCAGCTTCCAAGCCCTTGCATTCGGTAAGAAAACATATATATCAAAAAATAGATGACAGTACGAAAAAATGTATGTCACCTTTGGGAAGGCTGCCAGACGATTTAAACTCAACATTTACATACATCTACAGCCAACACGATACGAAACCGTGCTGGTCAATATTGGCGCATGAGACGTGCGTGCAGCCCACCAAGCCTCTTCCTCCCCCTCCCTCGCTCCCTCCCTCCCTCCCTTCCTTCCCTTCATTCCGGCTGCTGTTCGTGCTGCTGCCCTGCGACAATCTTCTTTTGCGAGTCATTTGTAGATCTACGGCCAGTCCAGCACAGGTGCCTTTATATCTCTCGCAACAGCATGGCCTGAACCCTTCTGCTGAGGAGACACAGACTCTGTAATATATACAGAAGTGACAATAATATAATCCCTGGCAGTTTGAATTGCTGGGGGAGACAGCATGTCAACCTAGGGAACGTCAACGGCTGCCTGCCTTTATAGGCAAACAGCTTGCACTAGGCAGAGAAAGACTCGCAGCAAGTGCTCACTCTAGCTTATGCCCCATGCCCCCCAAAAAGGTAGGTACATGCCAGTCTTAATCAGGGCATAAAAACGAGTCAGCGTTTCCAAGGGGGCACGTCTCACACCCACAAGAATGTCCTTTAAAGATTTGATATGGAAGTCTACACTAGTATGCACGCCTCTAACATTGAAGGAGCCACCAAGGAATTTTACTCTGAGCACAACCTGTTTTGAGCTAAGAGCACAAGACAAAGAAAATATTACGCAGGCAGTAAAAAACTACTCCCCACATTTATTGAGGAAAAGGAGCCACTTTGGCACCGAATACCGTAAAACTCCTCCACCGATAGAATTAGAAAATCATCAATGGGGATCAGGGGGGTTGCTGGCTTGACCTGAATCGGCTCCTCATGACAGTTGATAATAGGGTTGAGAGCACAAAGCGCCTGCACTGACATGGTTCTCTTCAGGGCAGGCAGTGAAAAGCACTCCCCATATGTATTAAAGAGAATGAGCCACTTTGGCACTTGCTTAGCATAGAACTCCGCCCTAGATAAGGAAATGAAAATTTGAGGGGATCAAGCGGGTTGCATACTCGGGGGGCAGGTTCCTAGGTTCACCCAATAACCCTATTGATCTAGCCTCACTGCCGGAAAAATGTATTAATTTCAGAGTTAGAACTAGAAAGTTAACTGCACAGCCAGGCACTGGCAGCCATCCACTTAAAATACTCAAAGAAATCATGCAAGCGTATACAAGCATAGTCATCCCACCTGCTAGTCACAAACAGGAAAATCTTTCACAAGCCCAAAGCCTGAAAGCAAAACACCAGCAAACAGCCCCAAAAGTGAAATCATGTACATTGATCACATCTATACGGTCCAAAACTAATTCATTTGAAATACTCCTCACTGCTAGGGGTGTTGTGGCAGGTGGAAGTCCTTCTGCCTTGGTCTGAGAAACTGCCTTGGTCTGAGATTCTGCCATGGTCCGAGAAACACTCCCCACTGCTAGCGGTGTCCTGACAGGCGAAAGTCTTTCTGTCTTGGTCTGTGAAACGTGAAGTATCCTTTTCGCCTGCGCATTTGGTATCAAAATGAATAGTTCATGAACGGCTGCCGCTGATGTTCACGCGTGAGCACACGAGCGTGCGTGTGTATGTGTGTGCATGTGAGTGTACTGCTTGGATAAATACACTCATTTTTTTGTGCTTGTGCTAGCTTCTTGAAGCAATAGTTGAAAATTCTGAGTTAGGTACCAAGCTTAGTAACAAAGGTTGAGAAATGGGGGCTCGTTTTGCCCTCCCCCCCCCCTGTTTTCACAGGATCCTTTGCGCCGAGTTCCGCAAAAAAAGTAAAACGCTGCACAAGTCTGCCAGCTAAATTGCATGCTAGCTAGGTTTACACTTACTAGGGTCTGGAGATACTGGAAAGTGCACACTAATTGCTTTTGGTACCTGGAATATGGGCAGGTTGGCCGACTGGTTCTTGGACTGGGAGTGAGTGAGGAAGGTTTGAATGATGTGGTGAAACGTCCTCAGCCTCTGCTGGAGCTGATTTTGCTGCACATGGCATGCGTGGAGTGTGCTTCTTGGTATCTGCTGCTTCTGGTGTTCGGTTCGCTGCTGCTGCTGGACCTGATCCTGCTGCGCATGGCGTGTGTGGCGTCTCGGTATCTGCTGCTTCTGGTGTTCGGTTTGCTGCCACTGCTTCTGGTGATGCTGCTGTTGTGTGTGCTTGCTTTTTGGTTTCGATCGTCTCTCCTTTTGCTGAGAGTACTGGTCTTGTATGAGGCGCATGCCTCTTGGTAGCTGCCGCTGCTGCTGGTCCTGCTGCTGCTGCTGGTCCTGCTGCTGCTGACAGTTTCTTTTTTGTAGGTTTGTGTTTGCCTATGTCGCTGCCCTGCTGGCGCTGGTGGTTTTGACTGTTAATATATGAAAGTTGTCCGGTGAACGTATGTGCTAAAGCTGATGTTGTTGCTACTGATAAGGGTGCCAATGTCAGAGCTGGCAGAGCTGACGTTGACGTTGACGTTGATGTTGATACTGCTGCTGCTACATCAGGCAGGGGTGCCAGTGTCAAAGCTGATGATAGTGCTGACGTCAAAGCTGGTGCTGTTCCTTTTACTGATACCATCAGATCTGTTGCCCTTGCTAATCCTTGAGCAGGTGCTGTCAGATCTGACGTCGCCGATGCTTGTGCTGATAGATCTGGTGGTGGTGCAGATGCTTGTGCTGCAGGAGTCGCCTCGTCAAGTGTTTTTACCATCTGACAACTGTCAAGAAGGAAGGAGCTGCGCAGCTCCTGAAGCGCCTGTGTTTACAATAATGATTAATAACATGCCAGTGTTTGCTTGTGTACATCAGGGGGGCTACTTCGTTCCATTTTGTTAGATGATAAACAGAGCTCAGGGGGGGGTGGGAGCTCTCTTTGCCCCCCCCCCCTCTCTCTCCCTCCCTCTCACCTGTAGATGATTGTCAAAGCTTTGCAGCACCGCCTGCAGGTTATCATGTTCCTTCACCTGCAAACAAATAAACAAAGCAGCAGGAAAGTCAATTGCAGCACCTCAACCATAATAATGCCATTGCCTCAACACAATGCCTCACTACAACACCCATGTCCTGATAAGGAAAGTGGCTGTGATGTAGAACGGACACAGTGAAGCTGGTAACTTGCCATTATACAAATGGGACTAGCTAGGAGCTTTAGACACAAGAGGCTCTTATTAAACGCCTTGTTTAGTTTTACATCCATCATTATGTTTCAGTACTGTTGCCAACTCTTGTCAGGGCCCGGTTTCAGGCCAAGCCCGCAACCCTCCTGATCCCCATTGACTTCCTTAATTTGGTTAAAATGTGTGTTTTACAGCAATCAGTACCAACATGGCTTTTCCTTATACTTGATGAAGTGTGAGAAGTGGTTTCACTGCCTGCGCAATTTCATGTCCAGATTCCCTCACTGATAAAAGCATCGATTGATAGGCACTCATGTGTGCGTAGCTACTCCAGCACAGACTGCATATCACTAGGGTTGGCCGGAACCATATATATACGGTGCACATACAGTATTTTTGGCTTGGAAATCACCAAATATACGGTGTATATATACGTATATATACAATTCTGGCCAACCCTACATACCACCTTGATGTTGAATGCCTCAATAGTATTTCAATAAGTACAAACACAGTCAACTCGTACTTGGCTACTTCATTCTAGCTGCTCAAGCATTTTCTATTGAGCATCTAGCACATTCTTAATCACTGGGAACAAGGCATCAGATCATAAGCACAGTCAATGCATGCCTCCAGCTTCCCAAGCACAGACTTCAGACTGCAACCACCCTAGCACATTTTTGATACTAGAATGAAGCATAAGAGTGAAGCAAAACCAGCTCGTACCTCTAGCTTCCCAAGCACAGACTTCAGACTGCAACCACCCTAGCACATTTTTGAGTACAAGAAATGAAGCATAAGAGTAAAAGCAAAACCAGCTCGTACCTCTAGCTTCCCAAGCATAGACTGCAGACTGCAACCACCTTAGCACATTTCTTAGTACTATAAATGAAGCATAAGAGTACAAGCAAAACCAGCTCGTACCTCTAGCTTCCCAAGCACAGACTTCCGACTGCAACCACCCTAGCACATTTTTGAGTACTAGAAATGAAGCATAAGAGCACAATCAAAATCAGCCCGTACCTCTAGCTTCCCAAGCTTAGACTGCAAACTGCAACCACCCTAGCACATTTCTGAGTACTAGAAATGAAGCATAAGAGTAAAAGCAAAACGAGCTCGTACCTCTAGTCTCAAGCACAGACTTAGACTGCAACCACCCTAGCACATTAAGTATTAAAAATAAAGCATAAGAGCACAAGCAAAATCAGCCCATACCTCTAGCTTCCCAAGCTCAGACTGCAGACTGCAACCATCCTAGCACATTTCTGAGTACTAGGAATGAAGCATAAAAGTAAAAGCAAAACCAGCTCGTACCTCTAGTCTCAAGCACAGACTTCAGACTGCAAGCACTAGCACATTTTTGAGTACTAGAAATGAAGCATAAGAGTAAAAGCAAAA
>Ga0307942_1002689_pt1 | contig 14450 bp, 18 predicted proteins | sample OrgLakmetagen175_FD_201846 | JGI IMG/M metagenome (GOLD analysis project Ga0307942, IMG submission 201846) | Saline water microbial communities from Organic Lake, Antarctica - #175 | ecosystem: Environmental > Aquatic > Non-marine Saline and Alkaline > Saline | place: Antarctica: Organic Lake...
CCCACGCCCCCATCCCTCACCCACACCTACACCCTTAACCAAACTCACACCCTTTCCATTCACACACCTTGCCGGCGCCTTGCTGGGTGGCATATGGGGCCACGATGGACGAGTGCGCCTGGCCCAATATGCGGCTGAGGTGTTCTCCTGGTGCCCCTCTCAAAGAGGGGGTGTCCAACTACAAGAATGAAGGAGCCATTAAAAGGTAAACATACTGAGGCTGGCAGCTGAGTGACGATGGTGTCACCCGCAAAGAGGGGTGTCCAACTGTGCAATTGCTGAGGGCAGTTGGTCTCTGATAGACATCAATCACAAACCCAGTGCCAATTCATGCCCTACTTTATATCTTGATTTCTACAGTGACAATGAGAGGGAGGGGAGCCTGTAACAGTGAACCAGGTGTGTTAGTGCGCGTGTTTGTGTGTGTGCGTGTGTGTGGGCGACCGGCTGTTATAACAGCAGTACCTGCCTTACTGCACAAACCCAGGGTCATGTATATTGTTTATTTATGCACCACCGTTTCTTGCTCAACCACTGCTGCAGCCACTGCACTGGCATGTGCTATTAAGCGCGGCATGAGACCCTCAAGTACTTGGTACCCCCACCAAAGAAAACCATTTGTGGGTTGTCAGTCACAAGTACATGTAACATGCAGCGTGCTTATGGGGGCGCAAGCGTGCACAAACAACCAGGATTAGGCCAGTACATACACCGAACACACATATGCGTGCAACGAATGTTGCGTGGTAGTGCTAGCGAGTCAGCATAGGGAATCGTGGGTTTCAACTCAAAGCTTGCTGCAACGACCTATAGTTTGGACGTTTGGACATTTGGGATAAGGAACTGACTTGTCCAGGCTGTGCAAACATGCACGACCAAGTCTTGGGTCTTGGGTTAAGCGGTGGTCGCCTTGATCCTCTCACCATAGGAGCCTTTTGAGCTACAACACTATTATCATGAAAACAAGCTCAGCCTAATCAAAGGTGCAGCAACGATGAGGCCAGGAGAAGCGTACTAGGTACTTTCAACATGGCCACCTTCCCACAAACAGCAAAGTTGGTCAGGAGAAGTGTATTGTTATCAAAACATGGCCACCCACCTGGCGCCCAACAAACAGCAATTGTTGGTCAGGAGAAGTGTAATGTTATCAAAACATGGCCACCTACTTGGTGCCCCACAAACAGCAGAATGTTGGTCAGGGGGAGACCTGCTCTCCAGCTAGGAGGAAGCAGGCTGGGACGGGCAGTGTCCTTGCAGGTCCTCCCCAAAGCACACGCTACAGTCTCTTGAACTAATAAGAGAGCGTCCTCAACCTGTGTGTCAGCGTGTGTGCGTGTCTCAGTGTGTGTGTTTATGTGTGTATCAAATTGTGTGTATATGTGTGTGTGCGTGTGCGCGTGTGTGTGTGTGTGTGTGTGTGTGTGTGTGTGTGTGTGTGTGTTGCCTTCGTGCATGTGTGTGTGCATGTGTGTGTGCGTGTGTGTATGTGTGTGTTTGTGTGTATGTGTGCGTGTGTATGCGTGCGCGTGCTTGTGTGTCAATTAGTTTTGTATGTATATTCGTGTGTGTGTATGTGTATGTATGTGCGTGCGTGTGTGAGTATGCGTGTGTGTGTGTATGTGTGTGTGTGTGTGTCTGTGTGTGCGTGCGTGTGTCGTGTGCGTGTGCATTCATGTATGTGCGTGTGTGTTTTGCGCCTGTCTTGCCTGGTGGTACAGGACAGCGGAGCGCGTATGCAACTGGTCACGGTCATCTGTTGTTGCTGAGTTCTGATTTTTGTCTCTGTTCATCCATGCTAGGAGGGGTACAGAAGGCAGACCAGAGCAGGGCGTTTGCGCTAGGCATTGCCAACACGTAAGAGTGGCTAGTAACAAGAGGGCAGGTACTTTGAAATCCATTTTAAGAAGAATAAAATCTTAATCACGTAAACACAGCTCTGATTTGATTTGGTCAGCATGCTGAAAAAACTTGCCAGCTCATTGAAGACGGGGCCCAAGACCCGTGTACGTATAGCTCTAGAAATCATTGACATCACTGGGTGAGTGTGGGTGTGTGCATGCACGTATACACGCAGCAAAACTCTGCTTGTAGGACACACACACACACAACACACACACACACAAACACACACACATACACACACACACACACATACACACACACACATGCACGTACACGCAAACACACACATGCGTGCAAACACACTCATACACACACACACACACACAATGTAGCATCAGAACCCGCTCAGGCGCATAACCTTGCATATACTCACACTTAAACACACACACACACAACCACACACATACACACGCACACACACAAACACACACATACACACGCACACACACATACACACGCACAAACACAAACAAAACACAAACAAACACACATACATACACACTCACACACAAACGCACACACACGCACACTTGAACACACAAAACGCTCAGGCTTCCCAGTCAGATTAGGGAATGCCGGGTGCTGTGGCAGAGGAAGGCGAAGGTGCAGCTGACTCCATCCAAAGTCGTCAGAGGAGGTCAGTCGGGTGCACCCACACCACACACACACACACACACACACACACACACACACACTCACACACAAACATACTCACACATGCACGCAAGCAAACATAGATATCACGCCTTGGCTGTCCTGGATCATTTCGGGGCAAGAGCACACTCTTTTTGAATTTGCATCCCATTCCTAGTTAGCACAACCGTCCGCCGTGTCCTAGGCAAGCTGCACTTGTTCAATGTACCCTGTGAGTTGGGGTACCAGGCGTTTTTTGAAAGTCCTCACGGGCTGCGATGTCCTCAGTCCCATTTCTGCAGTACGAATCGGGTCATATGGTCATATGTCATGTGTGTTGATGTGTCTGTCCCCCACGCAAAAGCAGGCACTCCTGCAGCAGAGTATGGCTCATTTGTCATTTGTGTCGTTGTGTCCCCTACACGAAAGCAGGTGTGGCCAGGTTCCGGGGGCAGACCATGACCCAGATTGCAAGTGTGCAAAAAAACAAGCACGGAGAGATGGAGGTTAAGGTAGGAGGGGTCTGCCGAGGCAGAATGACTGACACATACATACGCACACGTGCACACGCACACAAACGAGCACACACACATGCGCATGCACTTGCACCCACAAACCCACACACGCACACTCGCACACACGCCTACACGCACACACCCACATACATACAATCTCTCTCTCTCTCTCTCTCTTCATTTCTCCGCTCACACACATACACACAATCACACACACAGGCATACACACACACGCACACACACTCTTACACAGGAGTTTGACATCAAGGTGCAGGCACCCTCTGCTGGGGACCGCATCGCTACGTTCTGCAAGGCGTCCTTGAATCTGTCAAAATACGTGAGCCAGACAGGGGAACCCGCGACACAGATGGATGTCATGCCACTGCTGTTCAAGGTACAAGTGTGTGCGTGTGTGTGATTTTGTGTTTGTGTGAAAGGGTGTAAAAGCGCAAATGTGTGCGCAAGTATGTGTTTACGTGCATGTTTGCGCGCATGTCACAGGACGGCATGCACACGCACATACACACACACAGACATACATACACACGCGCACACACATACGCACTTGTAAGTCTCCGTGTGCGTGAGAATATGTGAGATGAAGGTGCAATGAATGGCAGCTGCGTGTCCGTTGACTTGTGCGCAGGTGGGGCCCCCAACCACAGGCTACCTCAAATTTAATGTGACATGCACACCCCTAGGAGAGGTGGCTGAGGACGGCATGACGGAGATGTCAGGCATGACGTCAGAAGCGGATCAGGACTTAGATGGTGAGAGGCCTTGTGTTTGTCACTTGTTGTTGTTGAGTTGGGGATGTAGGGATGTGTAAGTGGTGCGCATGGATGGTTATGACAAACTTTGAGTGTGTGTGTGTGTACATATGTGTGTACATATGTGTGTGTGTCAGCAGTGTCGCATCGCAGCATGGTGTGATGCCGTGGTTAGCAGTTTGTGGGAGGCTGCATTTTCCGTCGCCTACAAGGGCGTGTATGGCCAGGCCCCTTTGCTTTAGAAATCGGTCTTTGGCACGTGTTCTGCACAGGATTTGAAATGCCTCCTTCGCCGAACGGGTCGATGCGCTCCGTGAGGACCGCCGCCAGTGGCAGATTACCACCAGAGAGGTGTGTATATGCATGTGTGTATGCGTGTGCGTGTTTGTGTGTGCGTGTTTTGTGTACGTGAGTGCTGGCCTCTATCAGTGAAACTGCAAATCATGACTTACTTTTCTTCTTCTTGCGTGTGTGTGTGTTCATGTGCGTGTGTGTGTGTGTGTGTTCATGTGCGTGTGTTTTTGTGTGTGTGTACGCGCGCACGTCCACACAGATTTTTGCCGCCAGCTCCAGCACAAACGACCATTACCGGCATTTGTCTCACCTCTGTTTTCGACATGACCTAACCCTCATCCGCACGTCAAACACAGAGTGGCCTCCATCAGCGCCAAGCCAGACAAGAAAGACAAAAACAAGTTCATGTCACGCATTTCCGACGCCCTGAGCACCAGCAGCAGCAACCGCATGGGACGAGAGGTGTGTGCGTGTGTGCGTGCTTTGATGCACAAATGTGTGCGTATTTGTGTGTGCACGTGTGTATGTGTGTGCGTGCTTTGATATACGCATGTGTGCGCATTTGTGTATGCACGTGTGTATGTGTGTGCGTGCTTTTATATACACATGTGTGGGTATTTGCGTGTGTGTGTGTGTGTGCATATGTGCGTGTTTTGATATACACATGTGTGTGTATTTGTGTGTGCACGTGTGTATGTGTGTGCTTTGAAATACACATGTGTATGTGTGTATGTGTGTGCTTTTATCATATTGACGTGTTTCACGCATCTCCGATGCCCTGAGCTGGTGCTCGTGCAGCAGCAATTGCATGGGACAGGAGGTCTGTGTGTGTGTGCTTTGTTTGTCTTGTCTGTGTATGTTTGCTTTCATTGTGTTGGCATGTGCGGTGATTTATAAAGCGATTAACACGCACACACTCATGCTGTAGCACACGCACATGCACACACACTCACACGCACGTGCACGGAATGTGTGCAGGAGACACAATCCCAGGTCAGCACCAGCACAGAGCACGCCAGCGGAGCACGCAGTACACGCCAGAGTGACACAGGCTCTGGCACTGAGCCTCCTACTCATAAGTGGGTGAATGTGTACGTGCATGTGTGTGCCACGCAATCCACGCCAGATTGACACAGGCTCTGGCACCAAGCCTCCCACTCATAAGTGGGTGAATGTATACGTGCATGTGTGTGTGCATGTGTGTGTGACACGCTGCTGTGCTTGACAGGGAAAAAAGCGTGTGTGTATGTGTATGTGTGTGCTTATGTGTGTTTGAAAATCCTTGTCTCGCCATACACACTTTACGCACTTCCCTCTCACTCACCCATTCAATTTTGATAGTTCTTGAATCGTCACCCTTAATCATTTGTGATGGATCTTGCACTCACCTATTGCCTCGACATGCACCCACCTTTGGATGAGCTGCGCACACACTGTTTGTCTTGCCACACACTCCAGTGTTGTGCGTGTGCATGCGTGCGCGTGAGCATGTGAGTGCGTGTGCATTAGCATGCATAGCGTGGGTGTATGCCTCGACATGCACCAACTTTTGCTGTACCATGCTCTCTCTCTTGCTGCTAAATACTAGTCTCCTTCTTTGCCTTTGTCCTTGTGGTGCCTTGTCTTGGTGTCAATACACAGAGAAAGCACTAGATTTTGCATTGTTGAAGGTTAAAGAATCCCAGTAACGTTGTGGCTTTGTTTTAAGCTGCACGCAAAAGCACATTGTGCATCATCCTACACTTACCTCCAGGGTTGCCCAAAACCGTATATACGGTGTATATACAGCATTTGTTTTGGCAGGGGAATCACCAAATATACGCCATATACGGTGTATATATACGGTCCTGGCCAACCCTACCGACCTCCTTATGTATGCCCCGTTTTCTAGGAGGGTGCCTCTAAGCAATGTTTTCCTTGCCCTTGCCCTTGTCCCTGTCCTTGCCCTTGCCCTTGTCCCTGTCCCTGCCTTGCCCTTGCCCTTGCCCTTGCCCTTGCCCTTGCCCTTGCCCTTGCCCTTGCCCTTGCCCTTGCCCTTGCCCTTGCCCTTGCCCTTGCCCTTGCCCTTGCCCTTGTCCAGTCCTTAAACTTGTCCTTGTCTTAATCTGCAGCCTTTACACATCTGCCTGCATAATGCTTTGCCTCATGTCATGCAGCCACCGCGCACCTGGTCCATCTTGTAGCGCCTTCTGTCCTTGTCTTAGCTTTTACACATCTGCCTGCATGATGCTTTGCCTCATGTCATGCAGCCACTGCGCACCTGGTCCAACTTGTGGCGCCTTCTGTCCTTGTCTTAGCCCTTACAAATCTGCCTGCATGATGCTTTGCCTGTGCCACGCAGGGCCGCAGCACCCGACTTTGGAAAGAAGACCAGCTCAGTCTCAGGACGCACCTCACGCCCCCCTGAGTACAACAAAGTGGTGGGTTGTAGACGTGGTCTTGTGGTGTTTGTGCAAGAGTGCGTGCGTGACAAGCGTGTTGCCATAAGGTGGTGGTGTTTTGTGGGTTCCGTTTGGTGGAAATATGCATAGAGAGCGTGTTGCGGCGAGGTGGTGGGTTTTGTGTTGGGTTTGGTGCTTGGGTTTATGGAACTGCATGTATGACCAGGCTGATGGATGAGCAATGGTCGGAGTCAAGATAAAACTGCTTAAGGGGTTGAGGCAAAAGCCTGGCCGCAATGAACGACGACAAAGAGCAAGAGACATTAACGGCTTAGAGCTCTTCTTGCTGCGGACCAGATAGCTGGACTTACAGCTAGCGGGTGCTCACTCAGACTGCTGGACTCACAGCTAGCGGGTGCAACACTTTGCCCCGTGTGTAAATATTTGTGCACGGGCACCTGCTTGGTGGTAATTATTTGTGCACTGGCACCTGCTTGGCTGAGCCTTTCAAATACTCGCGGTGTTGTCGCGGTGTTGATGCTCGTGGTGTTGCCGCAGTGTTCATGCTCGCGGTGTTGATGCTTGCGGTGTTGCCGCGGTGTTGCCGCAATGTTGCCGCGGTGTTGCCGCAGTGTCGATGCTCACTGTATGCTCGTACGCGTATCGTCGTACGTTTCATGGGCACGTTAAGCAGCATCTACAGTGTAGAACATGCGTTTCACGGGCACGTTAAGCAGCATCTACAGTATGAAACGTACGTTCACAGGCACGTTAAGCAGCGTCTACAGTATGAGATGTGCGTTTCACAGGCACGTCAAGCAGCATCTACAGTGAAAAACTCATTGCATGTGTGTATTGGCGGGTGTGTAACGCGCATGTGTCAGTAAAATCTACGATGTTCAAAGTCAACTACGTGTGTTGGTGTGTTGCGCGTGGTTGCCAAGCCTGATCAGCAGACGGAGGTCTGAGGCGGTGTGTGTATGTGTGTGTGTGTGTGTGTGTGTTTGTGTAGTTTTGCAAGTAATCGCAGAAAAAGGTTGTGTAATACAGGACTGCAATGCATTGAAATGTGCAAGACTTCAGGAGAGGAGCTTGGTCGATTTTCTTGCAAATAGAAGGAGCCAGCAGTTCTCTCAAAGAGTGGCGATCGATTTGACACGACAGCGTATAACGCGCACATGCCTGTCCAAAACACAACTGCTGGTCACCATGCATGTGACTGCTGACATTTGATTTGCAGGACCTGCACAAATAAAACGTACGTGCACATACCTGCGCGCCACCACCATCACCACGTACACACATACACGTACACACATACACACACGCACATACTCACACATAGTCGGCACATACCTGCGCGCCACCACCACACACACACACACACATACACACACGCACACACGCACATACTCACACACAGTCGGCCCCGCCTGATTTTGCAAAGAGAGGTGGAGGGAGTGTCCCCTCCATGTCTGCTGCTGCTCATCACACAGGCAGCGGACTGCACAGCAGCAAGCCTCCACGTTCTAATGGGGATACCCATGCACAGGTGCTTGTGGTTTGCGTGTGTGTAAGTGTGGGTGTGTTTGTGGTGGGTGTGTGGGTTTATGGGTGAGCGTGTGCATTGTTAGCGTTGTTGTGGGTGAGTGTGTGTACGTGAAAATGTGTTCAGTTCCTGCGGCTTCTTATGGACATACGCGCAAGCTAGCCAGATTCTTGTGCCCATTTCATTTTCATTAGCTGCCTTTGGCGAGGGCTGTGTTTGTGCAGCACATACTGATACGAACCGTAAACATATATACATATACTAACATACTACTCATACTATACTAACCTGTAATCTACTTTATGACTATATACTATGCTCCGTTTAACTCCTCTCTGGTACGCTGCAATTGCAGCAGACAGGGCTCCGTAAGTACAGACAGGATGGTCACACTGGTCACACTGGTCACACTGGTCACACTAGTCACACTGGTCACAGGCAGAGAATTCCTTTGCAACAAGGACACTGCAAGGCCACACTAAGCTACCAGCTACCAGCTAAACCACACATGTTTTCACATGTCAAGCGTGGTGCATTCGCCGTCTAATAATAGGGAGCTGTCGTAATGATAGGGAGAAGTCTGTTGTTTCCTGTGTCGTAATAACAGGGAGCTGTCATATTAGGCTGTCGTAATAATAGGGAGCTGTCGTAATGATAGGGAGAAGTCTGTTGTTTCCTGTGTCGTAATAACAGGGAGCTGTCATATTAGGCTGTCGTAATAATAGGGAGCTGTCGTAATGATAGGGAGAAGTCTGATGGTTCCTGTGTCGTAATAATAGGGAGCTTGACACATGACCAGGCACATGACGTTATGCCATGCCACGCCCTGTCACATGACCAGGCACATGACCAGGCCTGACACATGACCAGGCACATGATGTTATGCCATGCCACGCCCTCCCTCCCTCCCTCTACCTCGAAATCCTTTGTTAACAAAGTTGGAGATCTTGACTTATGGCCAGGCCATCATTGTATATTGTATATTACCGGCCTTGGCACAGAAAGACACAGAAAGCCTAGACACAGAAAGATGGAGGGGTGACACATGGCCAAGCAATCATTGTATTGCATATGCATAGGGTTGGCCCAAACCGTATATGCACTCTGTATATGACCGTATTTACGGATATTTCCCTGTTAAAGACACCTTATGTACACTATACATACATACACTGTACGTACATACACCGTTCATACACCGTATATACGTACATACACCGTACATACACTGTACATACATACACCGTACATACACTGTACATACATACACCGGAGTTACGTACACATGTTGCGTACACATGCTAAAGACACCGTACATACATACACCGTAATTACGTAAACATGTATGGTGTTTGCCAACCCTACATATGCAACGCCCACCCTTAAGTGTTACGTCATTCTAGTATGGGCAGTACACTATAGTCTTGCAGGGGTATTTTATAGTGCGTGTGTCAAATGTGTTGGAGATAAAAGAGTATTTTCTTGCAATGCCCTTGACCTTCCTTTGTGTTATGCGTCCCAAAGCTCACGCAAAATTAGCACCAGCTACTGCAGGCCTTTTGAAGTGTTCTCTGTCAGGTTTATTGCCTATCAACCACTCAGTACAAAAGGCCCAGACGAGCCTCATCCTTATGCCCCCTGATGCTTACACAAAACCAGCACCAGCTACTGCAGGCCGTTTCTTGCATATCCTGTCGGGTTCACTCTTAAACAAATTCACTCTTAAACAATGACTCAGTACAAAAGGCCCAGACGAGCTTCATCCTTATGCCCCTGATGCTCACACAGAACCAACGGGACCTGCGGCAACCCTCACAGTCAGTACCTGTCCAGTACGAAAGGCCAAATACGCAAACACGGAAGGGGCTAGCTAGCTTCATGGCAAGTCGTTTTGTGTGTGTGTGTGCGTGTGTGTGTGTGTGTGAAAGCACAGCTGTGTTAGTTATTTTGGCTTTGTGATGTTGTACCTTGCAACGTACCTTGACACATTTGTTGAGTAGAGTCCAGGACTCGTAACTGTTTCATTGATCAAAATTCTCTTCAGTCAGTAAGCCAACTGTTATAGGGTGTGTCACAGATTCACATGTTCAGATGTGTACATCCAAGGATCCCTATATTCACTTGCTATATCAGTGTTTTTAATTAGGTTGTTTACGTGCGTGGGTGAGTGTGTGTATGTACGTAAGTGTGCAAGGTGCAAGTGTGCAAGTATGCTAATGGCTGCCCTGCACACAATTTAGCGCGCGCACACATACACACACAGCAAGAGGAAGAAAAAGAGGATGAAGAGGACAGCAGCGAGGGTGAGAAAGCTAGTGCCCCTCCTGCCACTGCTCCTGCGCTTCCTCAACCCCCCCTACCTTTTTCATCCTCTACAGCAGCAGCAGCAGCAGCAGCACCACCACCACCACCACCACCACCACGAAACCCAGTTGTTCCCCCCTCTTCAGCACCACCACCACCAACAACACCGTCTTTGCAAGGAGCGGCCACACACAACGCAACCACATCCACACACAACGTCAAAGCAGCAGCAGCAGCAGCACCCTCTGGGAGCAGGAGCAGCACAGCCACAGGAAACAACACAGCAGCGCCCCTTAGCAGCAGTGCAGCAGCGGCAGCAGCAGCAGCAGCAGCAGCACGGGCGTCCCGGACCGAAAGCAAAGGGCACCTACCGCTGGCTTGGAGGGGCAGCAAAGTAAGTGTGTGTGTATGTGTGTGTGCGTGCATGTGTGTGTGCATGTGCATGTGTGTGTGCTTGTTTGTGTTTGCGTGAAGTTATGTAATTGTGTGCCAGCGCACACATCAGGAGCACCACGACCCACATGCACGCACATCCGCACGCACACACGCAAATTTAACACAACACACGCCCCGGCTGGCAGGCTGAAGCCAAGATTCCTTCGCCACCGCCAGCAGTGGCACCACAGCCCCCGGCTGCAACAACCACACCACCAACGCCAGCAGTGGCACCACAACCCCCAACTGCACCAACCACTTCACCACCGCCAGCAGTGGCACCACAACCCCCAACTGCACCAACCACATCACCATCGCCAGCAGCAGTAGGAGAGACTCTACCGTCGTTCGGAAAACTTCCCCTGCCCACGCTGTCTGTGTCGCCATTGGCAGCTGCAGCGGAGGTGGGTGAGCAGGAGGGAGGATGGCCTTGTGTGTGTTTGTGTTGGTGTGTTTATTTTGTGCTGTACTCTGCCATGATAGACCCGCTTCCTGTTGATGTTGGCAGCTGAGCGGAGGTGGGTGAGCAGGAGGGAGGATGGCCTTGTGTGTGTGTTTGTGTTAGTGTGTGTAATTTTATGCTGTACTCTGCCATGACAGACCTGCTTCCTGTTGATGTTGGCAGCTGAGCGGAGGTGGGTGAGCAGGAGGGAGGATGGCCTTGTGTGTGTATGTGTGTGTGTGTTTGTGTTGGTGTGTGTAGTTTTATGCTGTACTCTGCCATGACAGACCCGCTTCCTGTTGATGTTGGCAGCTGCAGCGGAGGTGGGTGAGCAGGAGGGAGGATGGCCTTGTGTGTGTTTGTGTTGGTGTGTGTAATTTTATGCTGTACTCTGCCATGACAGACCTGCTTCCTGTTGATGTTGGCAGCTGAGCGGAGGTGGGTGAGCAGGAGGGAGGATGGCATTGCGTGTGCATGTGTGGGTATTTGTGTGTGTGTGTGTCCCTGGTTTGACTTCATTCCACAATGATCCGTTTTAAGAGTAGCATTGTTGCCTTTATTGCCGCTGGTCTCATCTCACTGCCATTATTGCTGAAGGTCTCATCTCATCTCACCTCACCTCACCTAATTTCAACGCCTTTATTGCCGCAGGTCTCATCTCATCTCACCTCACCTCACCTCACCACCTTCATTGCCGCAGGTCTCATCTGACCTCATCTCACCTCGCAGGTCTCATCTGACCTCATCTCATTTCGCCGCCTTTATTGCTGCAGGTCTCATCTGACCTCATCTCACCTCACCTCACCTCACCACTTTATTGCTGCAGGTCTCATCTGACCTCATCTCACCTCACTTTACCGCCTTTATTGCCGCAGGTCTCATCTCTCACCTCATCTCACTTCACCACCTTTATTGCTGTAGGTCTCTTCTCATCTCATCTCATCTCATTTCACCTCACCTCACCTCACCCCACAGGACAGGACAGGCGCAGCATGGATTGGCACGCCTCCAATTGGTTCATGTCTTCAGCATCACTTAGCTTGAGCATCACTTATTTCGAGCATCATTCATCTCGAGCATCACGTTTTCCAAGCTTCACTCATCTTGAGCATCACACCTTCGCGCTCGCTCACACAGGCGTCATCTCAACGGCACAGCAGCACAGGCCGGGCGAACCTGGAAAGTTACTCCAGCATGCAGACCACCATCGTTCAGCCAGACTCTCCGCCCTCGTCCCACCACTCCTCTCCTCCCAAAGAGCCGGTCCACAAGGAGGTGTGTCTGTTGTTTGTGTGCGTGCGTGTGTGTGTATATTTGTGCTTGTGTGTATGTATATGTTTATGTGCATGTGCGTGGGTGTGCGTGTGAGCGTGTGCATGTGTGTTGTTATTCAGCCAAGTTATCCTGATCCAAACCTTGTTTTGCTGGTGCCCTTTTTTGTGCATTTGTTTTGGTGTTTGATCATGTAGGACGTAAAAAACATGTAGGATGTATTTTATCATATGTATATTCGATCATGTAGGACACATGTATGCAAAGGTACATGCCAAGGCATGTGTGACCATGAACATACCAATTGTTCAAAGTGTAACTTACGTCCCTGTCTGTGCATTAATTAGCGTGTTCATTGATGTTGGCGGTATCAGTGCATGCAAATTCTAGGAGATCTGTGGCCATCGTGCATGACTCTGCCTTGATGTTGGCAGTATTAGTGCATGCAAACTCTAGGAGATCTGTGGCCATTGTGCATGACTCTGCCTTGATATTGGCGGTATTTGTGCATGCAAACTCTGGGAGATCTGTGACCATCGTGCATAACTCTGCATTGATGTAGGCGGTATTTGTGCATGCAAACTCTGGGAGATCTGTGACCATCGTGCATGACGCTGCAATACCAGTGTGAGATGTAGCTTGCAACATACCAGTGTGGCTTGCAACTTACCAGTGTGGCTTGCAACTTACCAGTGTAGCTTGCAACTTACCAGTGTGGCTTGCAACTTATCAGTATGAGATGTAGCTTGCAACCCTTCCCGTGCATTCCTTTGTGTGCTCATGGACGTAAGGCTGCCGATTATGCATGCATCTAGGGCATGTGTGACATCACAGGTTATGTAAGGATCATTTGTCCAGAAGCTGCTCTTACAAACCTAATGGCAAGTGGACAGTACTAAGTGGTACTTTTTGGGCGGGGATCTGTGTAAGTGAATAAGCTGCTTTGTGCTTTGTGCTTATAGAGCTGCACACGCACACACACACATGCACACACACCCACACACTCTCTCTCTCTCACCCACACACACTCGAGCCATGTAACATATGCTCTACCCTCTTTTCTAAATATTTAACACACACATACACACACGCTGACGCGCACGCACACACACAGACATACAGGCACGGACAGACATATATACAAACAGACACGCATAGGTGTACTCAAAACACACACACATACGTATACACACGCAGCCGTTAGAACTGCTATCTTCTGTGGCCAAATCTGTCAGTGAGCGTAGGCGCATGGCGCCCCTGGATCCAACTGTGCTTCAGGTAAGTGTGTGCATGTATGGAATTGTAAATGTGTGTGTGCGTTTGTGTGTTTTTGTGTGTATGTGTGTTTGTGTCTCTTTGCGTGTGTATGTGCATGCATACATGTATATGCATGTGAAGTTGCTTGCGGTTGTGTGTCTTTGCACATGGACACCTTTTTTGTCTACCAAATGAATAGCTCCCCACATACCCCTCACATTGCTGCTCTTATGCAACCACAGAGGATCCAGATCAAAATTCCAACAGCAAAACTCGCGGGACGTATCTTGTGTTGTCTAACAGAGCTATAGTCATTACGTACTGACGAACACAGCTATAGCAACTGCGTGCTACTGACTGACAGAGCTATAATAATTGTGTGCTTCCTTTTCATTCTTGGCTCTGTCTTGTAGATGGAAGAGCCGTCCCCACTGCAGGAGCAGCAGCAGCAGCAGCAGCAGCAGCAACAGGCTGGGGAGACAGGCGACTCTTCACAAGTCGAAAAGGTGAGACGCTGTGAGCGTCGTTTGTTCATGTGTGTGTGTGTGTGTGTGCGTGTGTGTGTGTGTGTGTGTGTGTGTGTGTGTGTGTGTGTGTGTGGAGAGAGAGAGAGAGAGAGAGAGAGAGAGAGAGAGAGAGAGAGAGAGAGAGAGAGAGAGAGAGAGAGAGAGAGAGAGAAAGAGAGAGAGAGAGTTT
>Ga0307942_1002696_pt1 | contig 14427 bp, 18 predicted proteins | sample OrgLakmetagen175_FD_201846 | JGI IMG/M metagenome (GOLD analysis project Ga0307942, IMG submission 201846) | Saline water microbial communities from Organic Lake, Antarctica - #175 | ecosystem: Environmental > Aquatic > Non-marine Saline and Alkaline > Saline | place: Antarctica: Organic Lake...
CTCTCTCTCTCTCTCTCTCTCTCTCTCTCACCCTCTCTCTCTCTCTCTCTCTCTCTCTCTCTCTCTCTCTCCTCCCTCACTTTCTCAGCCAAATTTTAAGCACAACACATCTAGAAAGACCTAATCAGCACCGTGTGAGTGAATGACTCACCTGCAAGCGCGAGATGGTGCAAGGCCGCTCCCAGCAGCTCAGGACTCTCTCTCAGCCAAGTCTTCATGGACTTGCGCAACACGGTGAGCAGTACTTTCCAGAGCTTATTGTTGTGGTCACCAGCTTTTGTGAGGGCATGGATGGCCTGCACGGGGTGGGGTGTGAGAGTGGCCCTTTAGAAAGCACTGCAGCGGAGGTAATGCAGCCCTTGTGAGGAGAATGCAGCCCTAGGAGGACGATGCAGAGCCCTTGTGAGGAGAATGCAGCCCTAGGAGGACGATGTAGCTCTTGTGAGGAGAATGCAGCCCTGGGAGGACGATGCAGAGCCCTTGTGAGGAGAATGCAGCCCTAGGAGGACGATGTAGCTCTTGTGAGGAGAATGCAGCCCTGGGAGGACGATGCAGAGCCCTTGTGAGGAGAATGCAGCCCTAGGAGAAGATGCAGCCCTTGTGAGGAGAATGCAGCCCTATACGAGGACGATGCAGCTTTTGTGAGGAAAGGGCAGCCTTTGTGAGAGGGCATGGATGGCCTGCATGGTATAAAAAAAGAGTTTGGCCCTTGCGAGGACATTGCAGTGAGGGCGTCGCAGCCTTTGTCTTAGCAAAGACATCGCAGCCCTTGTGAGAGGGCATGGATGGTCTGCATGGGGTAAGAAGTGAGTCACAACCCTGGCAGGTGGTGCTTAGCACAGGTGCTGCTGCTAGTGCACGGAAATAGATAGTCGCCAGCCCTTGTGAGAGGGCATGGATGGCCTGCACGGCGAGGTATTGTGTTCGGTTTTTGTGAGGACATTGCAGTGAGGGGCAGCCTTTGTCTTTGTAAGCACATTGCAGTCAGGGGCAGCGTTTGTCTTTGTAAGCACATTGCAGTGAGGGGCAGCCTTTGTCTTTGTAAGCACATCGCAGTCCTTGTGAGAGGGCATGGATGGCCTGCATAGGGTTAAAAGTTAGTCACAACCCTGGCAGGTACTTAGCACGGGTGCTGCTAGTGCAGAGGAAATAGATGGCCGCCAGCCCTTGTGAGAGGGCATGGATGGCCTGCATTGTGTAAGGTATGCAAAAGCAGCCACCTTTGCTGCGCAGCAAGCAGTGCCTTGCAAAGCTCAAACACACGTAGGTCGGCACAAACGCACACGCACGTGCATCCGTAAACAAACGGTTCCAAGCTAATGCTGGAAGCGCTTATGGAGATGCACCGAGGTACGCAATAATTTGTACGCATACAATAGCACAAGCAAATCCCTACTCAGGCACTCACACAACCTAGACAGTTAGACCTGCACCCTTTCCCCAGAGCTCACACACACACACACTCACTCACACACACACAAAAACAAACACATATATACCAACTCACCATGACCACGTGCGCGGTCTCCATTTCCTGGGCACTAGCAGCAGCGCCCTTGCTCAGCGTCTGCCAGGGTTTTGACAGAGGCCCTGGTGCAGGACCGTGCAAGCCTGTGATAATGTGTGTGTGTGTTTGTGTGTGTGTGTGTGTGTGTGTGTGTGTGTGTGTGCGTTAGTATGTGTATGTGTACGTGTGTGTTTGTGTTTGTGTCTGTACGAGTATGTGTACGTGTCTGTCTGTGTGAGTGTCAGTTTCAGTGTCTGTAAGAATGAACCTGCCTGTGAGACATGGACGTGTTAGCAATTCAAAGTTGTTTGACCAGCCTGTTTGAAGCACTGTGCAATATCGTGCGAGGGACACAGGGCTAAGTGCATGCGCTCCAAAGGAAGTCCATGCCTGTTGAAGCAGAGACGCGCGTCTAGACAATGAACGGCTGAATCTGAACGACAAAGAAACCTGAGTCAAAGCTGTGTTGGCTTGAGTATAAACGTGGAGCACATCTCTTCTTAAATACATGTGTGGCTGTGCGCCTTAGTGTGCATGAAATGGGAGGCAATACCTTGATCGTGAGCGTTATGTGCCTCCTCATGATGAATGCACGCCAGGAATGTATGCACTGATGTTTAGGGTTGGCCAGAACCATATATATACGGTGTATTCACGGCATTATTGGCAGGGAAAACACCAAATATACGGTCATATACGGAGTATATCAGAGGGGGGTATCTGAGGCCCAGAATGAGTATGTTTTTTGCATGCTCCTAGGGCAGGTGGCCGTAGCTTGCCCGTTTCAAGCTCAGCTCTGCTATGTAGATTTCAGTGCAGCTGAGCTTGAAACGTGCAAATTATGGCCACCTGCCTCAGCAGCCACTGCGTGAACCCTACTTTTTGAGCAGCCATATTCTATCTCTCACCAGCCAGCGCACCTAACCCGGTGATCTTTAGTGTTTTGAAATCCTTGAATTGAATGAAATCATTGCAAAAACAATGGAGCAAAAAGAGCAAGTGGTTGGCAAAAAATGCAAATTTATGCACCATTCCCCATGGAGAGCACCTATTTAGGGTACAGGTACACGACTTGTGCATTTAGTCCTGTCATTCCTTACGCAGGGCGACTTAACTAAATCTGAGCACATGCTCTGGTAGCTTATAATATCAGCAACAGTGTGAAGCTAGATTGTGTTCAATTAGGTGAGGATTGACGTGAGAGTGGTTGCCCCTTTAATGCAAAAAGGAGCATGTTTGGACATTTGCGCGGGAGAGAGAAAGATTCTCACCTGCCTCCTTTTGCTAAACACACATCATGAGCTTACCGTGCCTTTTCACCTTGGATGGATATCAGGAGTGTACCGTGCTCCCTTAGTTTAAAGATTTAAAGGTTCACACCTGTCGCCTTTTGCTAGAAACACATCAGAAGCGTACCGTGCCCTCTCATCTTGGATGGATATAAGGAGTGCACCGTGCTCCCGTATTTTCATGGTTGAAAGGAATTCACCTGCCTCCTTGTGCTAGGCACACGTCAAGAGCGTACCGTGCCTCCTTATTACAAATGGTTGCATGGAGCGGGTTCCTCTGCCTCACTTCAACTTTAATGCATATGAGCGTGACACAGGGTTATGCTCCGTTCTCATGGTGTCAAAGCTTAAAGCATACCCAGAGTAGATAAAGACAGCAACAAGCTGGCTTGTAAGCGTGGCTCTATTGTAGAGGCGGCCCCATTGGCAGTGATGGCTGCATCCAACGCCTGTGGGTATGGTTTTGTGTGTATGTAGGGTTGGCCAGATCCATACATTTATAGGTATTACGATATACGGTGTACATGCGGTATTTTTAGCAGGGAACTCACCATACATACGGTCATATACGATGCAGATATACGGTTCTGGCCAACCCTATGTGTATGTGAGTGCGAGCTGTTCGTGTTTGTTTCACATTTTGTGTTGCAGGATGCTAGTAAGTAATCAGTACACACTGTGTTTGTTTTCACAAGATGCTCATGTGTATGAGCTGAAGGTATGTGGTGGTATTTGTTTATGACGGTTGCAGCGAGTTATGCCTTTAAGCGTTTAATTTCAAGATTTCAAGCAAATGCGGCTTGTGTACATTCACTTTTTGTGCATGTGTGTGTGTGTGCATGCATGCATGTGTGTATGTGTGTGTTGTGTGTGTATGTGTGTGTACATGTTTCACGTAGCTGCGTGCAAGATGCGGGTCTTCTGAGTGTCTGTGTGTGCATTCACTTTTTGTGCGTGTGTGTGTGCGTGCATGTATGTGTGTATGTGTGTATGCGTGTGTGAGTTTGTGTGTGTGTATGTTTGCTCATCTCTGAGTTTGGTTCGTTCCATGCTGCACTGAGTCCTACATATACACACACGCACACGTACATACACACACGCACATGTTCACACACGTACATACGTACATATACACGCACATGTAAACACACGTACATACACACGCACATGTACACACATGTACATATACACACACGCACATGTACATACACGTACATACACAAGCAGCCCAATGCCCTACCTCCACAAGTGCCTTCTTTGAGGGTGCTGGCAGGGGGTAGTGTGTGCGGGACAAAGCGAACAGCACAGCTGATATCTCGCCCAGGCTGAGGCGGCTCAGCGTGGGCTCTAAATGCTGGAGTAAGGAGGCAAGCAGGGGCCACGCCTCTTTGGGCTCAGGACCCAGGATGGGATGCAGGGAGTTGGCATTGGTCAGGGACTGAGCCTGTGTGTGTGAGCGTGTGTGTGTATGTGTGTATGTGTGTGTGTGTGTGTGTGTGTGTGTGTGAGCGTACATGTGTGTATGCGTGAGAGGTAATTTGTGCAAAATTGTGTAGCATTTAAACACTGCAATTTGATGTTCTGCAACATGCAAGTTGTATTCCAGATTATTGGCATCTCTAGCACACCCCCCTGGCTTCAATCCCACATGCTCGCTTCAAACCCATCTGCGCACTCACATGCGCACTCATACACACATGCGCAGACACACACACAGACACACTCACACACACACACACACGTGCAGGCAATAATACAGAGGCGTCCGCGCACACCTATGCAAATGAACTGTATACGTAGTACAAGTGATAGTGAACACACCCGCAAGATGTTCGCGGCTTTTGCACACGCCCCTGCCATGAGACCAGGGTTCACATCAGGGCCTAGCAACTCCACAAAGTGCTTGAGGTCGTCCAAGCTGGCAGCCTGTTAGGTTGTGTGTATTTAAAGCAGCAAGGAGAGCTGACAGGAAGATGTTTTTGCTACGTTCGCAAAACAGTTGCAGGACTTAACGATGAAAGCTGCGTATGCTGATAGATGAGGAACACCGATGAGAAGGTGAAAGCTGGAATCAACGGGGCTGCGTCTCTTATTTGTAATTCACGACATCTGGGTCAAAGGTAAACACAGACTAATGACGAATGAGCATCGACGGCAGCTGATCATGAATTGCCGTGTCAGGGAGATTGGCGGCTGTAATAGGTCACCTAAATGCAGGTGCACAAGAATGCAAACTGGGATGCATGTACACAACACACTGTACCTGCATCAGCAGCTGATGGGCCCGCTTGAGGGCTTCTGTGCGACTGGGTGTGCCTTTCTGTGAGTGTATAAGTGTGACAGGTGGAAAGCTAGGGGGCCTTTCTTCCAACCACATCCACACATTTGCACCCACACCTACACCCACTTTCATACCCACATCCACTCCCACAGCACATTCACTTTACACCTACACTAAAACCCACACATACCCACCCATATTCAGACCCAACACAAGCACACACACACACACACACACACACACACACACACAAACACACACACACACACCACACACAAACACATACACACACAAACGCGAATAAATACATCACACACCACACATCACACACACCTGCATCTGCAGCACCATAAGGTTGCTGGCAAAGCCCACATCCAGGTTGGACCGCCGCCATTTCTGCATATGATTCACGGGCATCCATTTGCGATTATGGCGTACAGGTGTATATGCACATAGCTTATAAGTATGCACGTACCTTATAAGACAACACTGGTTATAAAAGGCCTTAACATAATTAAGATCGCACTTTAACTATCGAACCTAGGTGCCGACGCACCTCAAACATGCTTCTGTGTTTCACATACAATGATTATGGTTCTGTGAATGGTATGTGCATCGCAAATGCCACAGAATGCCAATTGAAATGTGTCAGGACTGTAGTATATGTGTGCATGCGTGCCATAACGTTCTGGCGCTAACATATGGTAAGTTACATTGAGCACATATCACATATGCAAAGGATGAATAAAGAGTCCCATTAAGTCACACACATTTGCACACCTGCTTACAGATTGGCGTTTGAGCAGTGTCTTTGTAACAAGCCGGACAAGGATCAGGGCGAGCGTTCATGATGGGCCACTGAGGGAATTACTTGCAACCCTGTTAGACTGACCTTGAAGTTATCCCTATTTAGGACAGCTGATTTGGGCACGGGCTGCCTCAAAACACGTGCAAACCTGTCCGTGCAATTCGTGAATAGTGTTGTGTAAGTTTTGGTCCACCGTTGCACATGAATAACGAGTGTGTGTGTGTGTGTGTGTGTGTGTACGTGTGTGCGAAGGAGTAGCTATGTTAAAAAGAAATGTATTTGTGTGTGTGTACGTGCATGATGTGCATTTGCGAATGTGAGCGAATTAGGGCCTTAGTGTGCATATGTGTGAATTGGATCGTGCGTATGGTGCATGTGCATGTGTGTGTGTGTGTGTGTGTGTGTTTGTGTGTGCATGTGTGTTTGTGGACTGATCAGCGTGTATTACTTGTGCACATGTGCGCGTGCGTGTATGTGTATGTGCAAAGCGTGCTCGCAAACGGCAATGTCTAGCTTCAACATACTCATCACATACCCGTCAAAACAACTGGCTGGCGAAGTGGACAAAAACCTCAGTCCATCAGAACGGGCCTGCCCGTCATGTGGGATTTGCCCTGCGTTGTCGGTGAGGCTGCTTGCGCAGACTACAGCGCACCCCGAGCCTTGTAAATGCTGGCCTGATGGCAGGGAGCTAGAGGCCTCTTGCAGCCACACACGGGCAGCCCTGGAGGAGGCCCTCATTCTTGACTTTAGTGACGATTCATTATTTTATGTGGTTTTAATCTAAAATTTAAATTTTCAATTCTAGGGCTAAATTTTAGCATTTCATGCAAGCAGTTGGCCGAAACTGCCTGCGGGCAAGGCCTACTCCATTGCTGCTTGGGAACCACAAATCTAGCAGGAGGGTTCTGGCCTCTGTTGCTGCTGCTGCTGCTGCTCAAGGTATGTTTGGCTTGATCTTGGGTCAAGTTGAAACTGAGGGGCTGACAAGAGCACACTTTCCTGACGTACAGCCAATTCATTAGGGTCAGCTCCAGGCCGCCCCAAGCTGCTGCTGGGCATTGAGAGCAGCTGCGACGACACAGGGGCTGCCGTGGTGACCAGTGAGGGGCGTGTGCTGGGCGAGGACCTTGCCGGCCAGGCTGACATCCACGCACCATGGGGTGAGAAAGCAACAGGGAGTGATGTGTGTATGTATGTATGTATGTATGTATGTATGTATGTATGTATGTATGTATGTATGTATGTATGTATGTATGTGATGTCGACGTCCGGTCTGGACTACTCTTCTTATTCTGTCCGGTCAAAGATGAGTGTGGTCCCACTCCCCGGGCCGCCAGCAGGTACCTTTCACCTTTATAATTTGTCCTCGCTCAATTCCACCTCCCAGGCGGTGTGGTGCCCAACCTTGCCATGGAGGCGCACAAGGCTGCCATTGATCGGGTAGTGGACAATGCCCTGGCACAGGCAGGCGTGGATGCCTCACAGCTGGATGGTGTGGCTGTGACGGTGGGACCTGGGCTGAGCTTGTGTCTGCGGGTGAGACTTCAAGATGGTCTGCCCGTCTTATTGGTGCCTACGTTAATATGTTTTGTGACTGCTAAGAGGCATAAACGCGCGCGTACACACACACAAATACACATACACACACATACAAATACTCACACACTCTCAGGTGGGCGTGGTTAAAGCCATGGCCCTTGCAGCACAGCATCGTTTGCCCCTCATACGGGTGCACCACATGGAAGCCCACGCGTTAGTGGCACGCCTGAAAGAGGCCTACCAGCCCATCGTACTCCACCCACCCACCCCTGTCTCCCCCCAGCACCACACAGCCAGCAACGCAGAGGCACACTCCGGCCCATCCGCTAGCCCACTCACGCATGTCCAGGCCCCACAGACAAGCTCCCCCAGCAGCTTTGGTGGCACCAGCAGCTCCACAACCGACAGCCACAGCAGCAGTAGCAGTATCTCACTTGACAGTGCTGCTGTGGATGGTATCGCGCTCAGCGGGGTGCCATTTCCCTTTCTGTGCCTGTTGGTGTCCGGGGGCCATAACCTGGTGGTGCTGGTGCAGGGAGTGGGGCAGTACGTGCAGTTGGGGACCACAGTGGATGATGCCCTTGGTGAGTCTTGGGTTTGGGGTGCGAGGGTCGCTAACGTGCGAGAAAATGTTTGCGTGCAGATGGTGCCCTTGGTGAGTGTTAGGACACAAGGTTCAAGGGTCACTAATATGCTAGAAAATGTCTGCGAGTAGGTGGTGTTTTTGGCAGGTGTTGGACGGAATTGAAGCATCTGACAGCTGGATAGCATTAGCGAGTATGTGCTACCTTTGGTGAGTGTGGGATAGGATAAATTGACCTAGATAGTGCTACTGAGTAGGAAGAGTACTTGCTTCTAGAAACGATGTTGGTGGGTGTAAAAGTCGCATGCGGTAATATGTAGCTGCTGGTTGAGAAGGTAATGCAGGTACTGACCACAAATTGGGGGAAGTACGGAGCGATTACAGGTTTAGGGTAGGGTTGGCTAGAAATGTACGTATACACCGTACATGACCGTATACCGGGTATTTGGTGACTTCCCTGCCAAAAACACCATGTATACACCGTATAGATATGGTTCTGGCCAACCCTAGTTCATGGTTACAGAGGGAGTAAGAAAGGGTAGCTAAATACTAAATAGTGTTTTGTCGAATTTTTCTGTGAGCCAGAAATGTGAAATGTTTTTGTTGAAATTTGCTGTGAGCCAGAAATGTGTAATGTTTTTGTTGAATATTGCTGTGAGCCAGAAATGTGTTTTGTTTTTGTTGAATTTTGCTGTGAGCCAGAAATGTGTAATGTAATGATCAGGTGTGCAAGAAGTTTTAGCAGCATCCTTTCATGCTATCATGTACGATTTGTGTTTGCGGTCTGGCCAGTCCTGTGTTTGTAAGACCACGCAGGTGTGACCGGTGTCCAGTTGCTTAGAAATATGAAGCGTCCTCTAGCAGATTCCCTACAAATACACTTGCCTGCAAGTAACTTGCCTTCAAATAACCTTGCTGTGCTGACTGAGCTTACGCAGGCATGATTGCTTTCCTGTCGTCGAAAACGTAGCACGCACTGTCAAAGAACACAAGCAAGCTTTCCTTCTTGTTAAGCATGTACGCGCGCGCACACACACACACACACACACACACACACACACGCACACACACACACGCACACACACACACGCACACGCACACACACACACACACACAAGCACACACACAAGCACCCTGCTTTGCAGGCACACACATCACGCTTTCCGTCAGAACGGCACTTTGGTAGCACATTGTGATCACCTACCTTCTTGTTTGCTCCTAGGTGAGGCCTTTGACAAGGTGGCACGCCTGCTGGCCTTGGACCCTAAGCCCAGTGGTGGGGCAGCCTTGGAGAAGCTAGCTAGGGAGGGTGACCCATTGCAATTCAAGTGGGTGGCCAAATAATTGTAGATATTTGCTCAAAAGGTCTCGAGACAACATTTGTGTTGTTCCACCTAACCCAGTATAGCTGGCTAGGTGGTCAGCCCTTGCAAGTTCAAATGTGTGCCAAGTTAGCAAGTGTGTGTTTCGACCCAAGAGAATTCTGACTTCTCTATAGATTGCCGTCTGCACTCATTATGTTCTATATAAGATGTCACAAAAACTATAGTATGATTCAATTATGTGTGCTCATGCAAGCAGTCGACAAGCACATTAAAACCTTTAGCGCCCTCCACGCGCACCCTAAAAAGCTCATGCAGCAATGCTGAGATGGGTGATCTATTAATGTCATCCAACACCGTAAAAATAGCGCACTTAGCTCCAATTCTTAACAAATGCTTCTGATTCGCCAGGCTTGCAATGTTGGGGTGGTTTGCAATATCACGCCACAGTCTGTGTCTAGGTTGGCTCCTCATACCCTGCTCAATTGACTGCTTCTGCTTTCATGCACTGCTTCTGGGATCCATCCTCCATTTCAAGTTTCAAGGAAAGGCACGATAACCACCCCCATCACAAATGAAGACAAGGGAGCTGCTTGATTGCTTAGCACCGTAAAATGCCTTCAACTTAGAAAGTCAGAAGGCCCAGCCAAATAGTTGAATAGCATTGCCTTTCCACTCCTGTATAATCATACGTTGCAATGGCCAGAGCCGTATATGACCGTGATTTTGGTGATCTCCCTGCCAAAAGTACCGTATAAACACTGTATGTATGTATGTAGGTGGGTGGGTAGGTGGGTAGGTAGGTAGGTAGGTAGGTAGGTAGGTAGGTAGGTAGGTAGGTAGGTAGGTAGGTAGGTAGGTAGGTAGGCAGGCAGGCAGGCAGGCAGGCAGGCAGGCAGGCAGGCAGGCAGGCAGGCAGGCAGGCAGGCAGGCAGGCAGGCAGGTATGTATGTATGTATGTATGTATGTATGTATGTATGTATATTCAGAGGGTACAAGTGGTCCCAGCTGTGTGATCCTGTTCGATCCAGTATACACCTCCTGGGCGTTAAAGCTCCAGGAGTGAACCTCCTGGGCGTGTTAGCTCCTGAGCATTGCTGTCAAGCCATTGCAGGTGCTGAAGTGCAAATTTTGGTGTGCGTGTGTATATGTGTGTTGTGTATGTATGTATGCATGACCTCGTTGTCCTGGTATGCTGTTCTAACACAGGCATAGACATGCACAATTACACATGCACACGCATGCACACACACACACGTGCACACAGGGCATCGTGACTCGCCAGCCCCGCCTGTTGGCCATGGCAAACACCGCATTGGAGTTAAGGATGAAGGAGCTGCAGTCCATGGCAGGGTGTGTGATGGGTGTCCATGGCAGGGTGTGTTATTGTGTCTGTTTGTGTGTGGGAGTGAAGGAAATGCATCCATGACTCGGTGTGTGGTTTTAAGTGTGTGCATAAGTGTGAGTGTATATGTTAGTACGTGGGCACATCTGTGTAGAGCCAGTTGCTTGCTTTTCTTTTTTAACCCGCTTCCTTTGATGCCTTGAAATGAGGGGGCCTCCTACAAAATCTGCTTCCTTTGACGCCTTGAAGTGAAGGGGCCTCCTATGTAATCTGCTTCTTTTGATGCCTTAAGTGAGGGGGCTGGCGTCAGCCCTTAGCCTGAAACTTTCCCCCATTACCCTCAGCTTATACATCACCCGCCTTGAGCCTTAAGAATGTCAAATATTCTGGCCTTCAGAAGTCTCACAATAAGGAACAGCTACCGTTCGTTCACGATCAGTTCATCGCCAAACTTTAAAACAATTTTTAAATTTTCGATTCCAGTGAGGGGGTCTGGGGATTAAGTTTTGAGTTCGAAGGCACTTCAGGAGGGCCCTGTCGGGAATTAAGTTTTGAGTTCGAGAGCCCCTCTGTGAATGCTGCCTGTGCACTGCTACTGCTGTTTATTGAAGAGGCTGAAGCTGTGGTTGAGGCTGAAGCTAAGGCTGTGGCTGAGGCTGAAGCTGTGGCTGGTGCTGCACAGTGCTCAGAAGCAGGGAAAGAGAGGTGAGGGGTTTACATGCAGCAATAGCCACACAAAGGGGCAAACGCAAAGGGGTCCCCAGAGAAGGAGGCTTGTTGGAGCTGCATGCACGGGCGCCCCACAGGCCTCTTCAGCACAGCCTCGCCCCTTGCCTTTTGCTTCCTCTTTGCAGCTCCTTGAGCTGCCTCTCCCTCTGCAGCTCCTTGAGCTGCCTCTCCCTCTGCAGCTTCACACGGCCCCGCTGCTGAGCAGCCAGCCTTTCAGCTGGGGACTGAGGCTTCAAGAACAGGGCCAGGGGGTTCACCCCGTCAAGGCGCGCTTGGAGCTCATATTGAAACCACCCTCAACACCACTATTAGTAATTAATTTATCACTTCAAATTCAGTTCGGAGAGGGCCCCGAGGATTATTAAAACTTTCCGTTTCCTGGCAAAATAATTAATTATTTTCCGAACTGATCGTAAACAAACGGCATACTTTCTTTATACTTTTGAAACACCTCTGCGATTGGACTACAGATGGAATAAAGGTGGAATGAGGTGGAATTAAAATATTTATGCCAGGGAACTTTTTTCAATTCCTGGTTCATTCCTTACTCCTTCTCTCCCTTGGTCTATCAGTGAGAAGGCCGGCTCAAAGAGACAAATCGCTACAAAAGCTGGTGCAAGTACAGCATTTCTCATGGCCCACAATAATCCACAACAGACACATGCCTTGCGTTACAGCCCAATATCATGCGCACGACCACGTGCCCAATATTATGCGCACAACCACGTGCCCAATGTTATGCGCACAACCACGTGCCCAATGTTATGCGCACGACCGCGTGCCCAATATTATGCGCGCAACCACGTGCCCAATATTATGCGCACAACCACGTGCCCAAAATCATGTGCACAACCACGTGCCCAATATTATGCACACAACCACGTGCCCAATATCATGCGCACAACCACGTGCCCAACATTATGCGCACGACCACGTGCCCAATATTATGCGCACAACCACGTGCCCAATGTTATGCGCGCAACCATGTGCCCAATATTATCCGCACGACCACGTGCCCAGTAGTATGTGCACAGCCACATGCCCAATATTATCCACACGTCCACTTGCCCAATATTATGCGCACAACCACATGCCCAATATCATGTGCACGACCACGTGCCCAATATCATGTGCACAGCCACATGCCCAATATTATGCGCACAACCACGTGCCCAATATTATGCGCACAACCATGTGCCCAATATTATGCGCACGACCACGTGCCCAATGTTATGTGCACAGCCACATGCCCAATGTTAAGCGCACGACCACTTGCCCAATGTTATGTGCACAACCACGTGCCCAATATCATGCGCACAACCGCGCGTTTTGCAGGCTTGGAGACAAAGCGCTGCGACAGCTGGTGACGAGCCAGCCTGCCTTGCTGTCTTACACCCCCACCACTCTGGCAAGCAACCTGACAGCCATGGGAGAGTGTCTGGTGAGGGAATGTTTGTGTGCATTGAATGGTGAATGGTAAAATCAGCATATATTGTGAAAAATGGCAGTGCATGGAAAGCAAAAGAGTAAGGTGACAGCAGTGAGGGCGTGCCTGGCGAGGGAATGCTAGCATGAAATTAATGGTGAATGGTGAATACAGCATTATAATTGTTTGAATTGAATGGTGAATGGTGAATACAGCATTATAATTGTAAAAAAAAAGGCAGCGCATGGGGAGCAACAGAGTAAGCCGACAGCCGTGAGGGCATGCCTGTGAAGAAGTGTCTGTGTTTAGTCACCTCTGGTCGTGTGGCTGATGGCCAATGCTTAATTAATCAAAACAAAAGTGGTGCCTGGGAATTGCACAGTGGACAGAAATGAGCTGTAAATTTTTTACATTTCATTAAATGGAGGCATAACTACGCTTTGGTCGATTCGTTTACATTTCATAGAATGGAGGCATAATGACGCTTTGGTCAATTTGTTTACATTTCATTGAATGGAGGCATAACTACGCTTTGATCAATTCGTTTACTTTTCATAAAATGGAGGCATAACTACCGTGTGACGCAGTAACCCATCAAAGTAGGCTCATGCACACCAAACGTGATCTTCTGATGTTCATAACCTCAAATCACACACAACACACTCATGCGCACATACGCGCACACACACACACACTTGCCAGGGCATGAGCCAGGAGCAGACCTCAAAGCTGCTGTCTCGTGCACCCACCCTGATGATGCACACACACACACACACACACACACACACACACACACTCGCCAGGGCATGAGCCAAGAGCAGACCTCAAAGCTGCTGTCTCGTGCACCCACCCTGATGATGCTCTCTCCTCCCTCTGTGTCTTCCAAGCTGGCTGCCATTGCTGACCTGCTGGCGTGCCCCGCTCAGCAAGCCAGTGCCGTGGTAAGTTTATGTGCTTTTGTGTGTGTTTGTCTGTACGTGTAAGTAATGCACGCATGCTCACATGCATAGGCACACATAGACACATGAAGACACAAAACACACATACGCACTCACACACAGGTGATGCGCCAGCCTTTTCTTCTTTCCATCTCCTCTGATCTGCTGGCCCACAAATTCACAAAGGTGAGTGCCTGTACCTTTTTTTACATATCTGCAACCAGGTCTTGCATAGGGTTGGCCTGAACCATACATACATATATATATATATATATATATATATGGTGTACATACGGTGTTTTGGGCCTTTTTGAAATTACCGAAGATTCGGTCATATACAGTGTACATATGCGTGTATACACGGTTCTGGTTAACCCTAATCATAGTATACGTTACATGCTGCAACGCATCTTGCATGCTGCCATTTATGATGTTTGAGAAAAATTATTGTTGGCATAAAGGTATGCATACAGCCATTTATTAAATCCCTCCAGCATATAGAGTTCACCTTGTCAGACATCAGGAAGGAAGTTCCAGCACCGCACACATCACAAACAATTGCATACACACTCCCTCTCCCTCTCCCTCTCCCTCTCCCTCTCTCTCTCTCTCTCTCTCTCTCTCTCCCTCTCCCTCTCCCTCTCCCTCTCCCTCTCC
>Ga0307942_1002699_pt1:0-12500 | contig 14414 bp, 12 predicted proteins | sample OrgLakmetagen175_FD_201846 | JGI IMG/M metagenome (GOLD analysis project Ga0307942, IMG submission 201846) | Saline water microbial communities from Organic Lake, Antarctica - #175 | ecosystem: Environmental > Aquatic > Non-marine Saline and Alkaline > Saline | place: Antarctica: Organic...
TCCTCAATCTGCAAGTACATTATGAGCGCCAGGCAAACAGGCGTATGTGCTTTGTTGCTTTTGTTTGCAGTGCTCTTGTTTTGTGTCTAAGATCCTCAATCTGCAAGTACATTATGAGCGCCAGGCAAAAAGGCGTGTGTGCTTTGATGCTTTTGTTTGCAGTGCTCTTGCTTTGTGTCTAAGATCCTCAATTTGCAAGTACGTCATGATCGCCAGGCAAACAGGCGTGTGTGGTTTGATGCTTTTGTTTGCAGTGCTCTCGTTTTGTGTCTAAGATCCTCAACCTGCAGTTACGCTGTGGTAGTCAAGCAAAAAGGTTTTGGGCCCAAAAATGCCTGTTTGCATGGTTATATTTGTAGCGCATACATATTACACGCATGCACGCATGCACATGCAGGGCTGCAAGTGTGATGAGCTCAAGAGGCATAACGTCACGCACTCAGTTACTTCACACATACTAAGCAAAAATACACACATGCAGCTCACAATCACCGCGCAGCTTATAATCACGACAGTTGTTCTAAAAACGCAAGGAATCTTGCTGAGGTGGCTGGTCTGGCATACTGCAGAGAGAGGCTAACCCTTTATTGCCTGCAAATCTAGCTCCCTGATTTTCCTGCAGGCCTCTTTTCTTAGTCTTGCTGGCACAGCCTTCACTTCCCAAGTCCTTCATGAGCGGCAGCCATGCGGCATGAGGCAAGTTCAGCAATACATTGAAACTCCAATGGGATTCGCTGCCTGCATAGTCTTTTCTTTGTCAAGCCTCTACTGAAAAGTAACTGTGAGTGCGGCGTCCTCTGCTTCCTCTGTGAAAGTGGGTGTGGCTTTGTCGCTTACTTATTTATAGGGTTGGTCAGAACCCTATATATACGGTGTATATACGGTATTTTTGGCAGGGAAATCACCAAATATACGTTTATGTACGGCGTATATATACGGTTCTGGCCAACCCTACTTATTTATTTTTATCTTTAGGCTCACCTGTACAGTGGCCGTGCGTGCGGCAACTTCAACACTCTCCTGGGACTCAAGTAAGTGGGTCTCTAAGGCTTTGACTCTGGCCTGTGCATGGATAGAAGGCACTAGCGCATGAAAGTTTGAAAGTTTGAAAGTCAAGCAAGTGGGCCTCTAAGGCTTTGACTCTGGCCTGTGCATGGATAGAAGGTGCTAGCGTATGAAAAGTATGAAAGTTTGAAAGTCAAGCAAGTGGGCCTCTACGGTTTTGACTCTGGCCTGTGCATGGATAGAAGGTACTAGCGTAAGAAAGTTTGAAAGTATGGAAGTATGAAAGTTACATGAGGAGCATAGGAAGGCCTTGTTTTCCTCCGCGTGTGTCTTTGCCTGACGAGGTGTCACATGTGTATGTTGTGTATGTTGTGTGCTCTGTAGTGCAGCATTTTGTGTATATTGTGCGTTCTGTTGTGTGGTGTCACATGTGTATTTTGTGTATGTTGTGTGTTCTGTTGTGCAGCATTTTGTGTATATTGTGCGTTTTGTTGTGTGGTGTCACATGTGTAATTTGCGTATGTTGTGTGTTCTGTTGTGCAGCATTTTGTGTTTTGTGTATTTTGTGTGTTCTGTTGTGTGGTGTCTTGACTGGGTGTGGTGTCTTGACTGGGTATGATGTGTTGACTGGGTGTAGTGTGGTGACTGGTGTCTCGACTGGGTGTAGTGTGGTGACTGGGTGTAGTGTGGTGACTGGTGTCTCGACTGGGTGTAGTGTGGTGACTGGGTGTAGTGTGGTGACTGGTGTCTCGACTGGGTGTAGTGTGGTGACTGGTGTCTCGACTGGGTGTAGTGTGGTGACTGGTGTCTCGACTGGGTGTAGTGTGGTGACTGGGTGTAGTGTGGTGACTGGTGTCTCGACTAAGTGTAGTGTGGTGTCTTGACTGGGTGTGGTGTCTTGACTGGGTGTGGTGTCTTGATTGGGTGTGAAAGTATCACAGTTGACAGTATGAAAGTTCGAACCAATATAGAAGCATACAATCTTGCTTGATTCAGCGGCGATAAATTCATATAACGATACGCATTCTTGCTTGTGAGGTACTGCAGGTGTCTGACACAAAGCATTAACAGCGCACGCACCTGAAGGCGGTCCCTCTCTGTCTCAGTGTCGCGCAACAACGAGCGCAACTTGCGCTGGCTCGAATCAAGATCCCCAGCCTTTTTCGAGAGTTTCACCCCCTCAGCCCTGCACGAGCGCAGCATTATGCAGAAGTAGGCACCCTTCCTTTGTAGCACCAGCATTTCCGGGCTTCAGGTTGCGTGCTGCTGCACGCAGTCTCTTTCCAAGGAAAGGCCTCCCCACAGAGCCAGTGCCTCATTAATAAACTTAATATACAAAGGAACTCAGACTGGCTGGGAGATCTAGAATACTAGTGCTGTGGCTCTGTAGCTCTATGACCTTAAATCTTTCTACCTGCTTGCACCAAAGCCTAGACCACTACCTTCCTTCTACTCCATAACCCTTAGCTTGCACACACTGACAGCTGCACGATCCAAGCAGCCAGCATAGTGTGTTTCTGTGAGAACAGTCATTCATTTGCGGCAGCTGTAAACAGCTTTGAGCAACACAAAGCACCCTGCACGAGACGAGCGCACCCTACAGGGGGCCTAAGCCACTCCTGCAGGTTAAAATGACATTGATATAAAATGATAGCAATGTGTGCATGTAATACAACTGATAGCATGCGACACAAATTTATACCTGAGGCTGTCAATGGTCTGCTGCAGCTCCGCAACTTTGGCTTCTGAAGCGCTGCCCCCTCGCTTGGACTCCTGCACCACAGCCTGCAGCTTGGCCTTGTCCTCCTGTGTGTAAGATTGCGTGTGTGAGGTGTGTGTGCAACATCAGTAATTATTTTGCTCAAGTTAGTCCTCCATTCTATGTCCTTTGCTCCGACTCCTGTATCTTTGCTTTATCTTCCATCTATTGCAGCACGGGACAAAAGAAGGGCGCATCAAGGTTTACTGCAGATCTCAAAACTCCAACCATGGATGAATAATCAGTCACACACGCAAGCAGTTTTCCAAAGCATGTCTAGGTGGCAGAATTTGCTGCTGTTTGACATTTGCTTTAAACGTTACTGCCTTATCAATTTGTGTGTAAGTTCGTTTTTGCGTGCGTGTGAGTGTGCATGTGCACATATGTGAGTTGCATGGTGTGGCTTGTGGACCAATTCTAAGGTGACGACCTCCTCACCTTCCCTATCAAGACCCAGTTTGTCTCAGGTTGCCAGTCTGCGATCCAGGGAACCAATGCCTACGATGATAGTATCCATGATCAGACTCAGATTACCTGCAAGGTTGCTATCGTGCGGTCTAGGGCGCCCAGACGGGTCTGGAACTCCTCTTTGAGCTCCTCCAGTTCCTCCTCTGTGAAAACAGATCAGTGAGTCAGTGCATGTCGTGCTGAGGGGGAAGCGGAGCAGGAGCCAGAATGGAGCCTTTAGTCCATATTAATGTAGCGTCAGATTTAGAGTAGCTGTCGGTGTAGCTATAGATATAATAGGATTTAGCCGATCGGCCAAACAACCTGGGTGAAGGCCAATCCAAGTTATAAACCAGTTTTGACCAAAGTAGGGAGTTTTGTTAACACGTTTCAGATCAGGACCTCTTTCGACAACACTCCCAGAGGAAGGACAACAGTGCAGCGCTTGCCAGGCAGAGCGAAACACCAGGCAGCAGGCCAGTGTGATAGACAGCTGGTCTCAGGCACAGGAAATCACTTAAAGCACAAAACACTTTGCACTTCTACAATATAAAAACGCGATGCAAGGAAATTGAGTTTTTGCACGTCACAAGGAGGGGCAGAGACCTGCAGGAATAAAAAGAAAAACTACGCAGGCAGTGAAAAACCACTCCCCACATTATCACGCAGGAAGTATTGAGCAGCTGTACCCAGAATTGAGCTAACAAAACATGTCAAGCTGACACCTCTCATGACACAATAACGTGGTGACTACATCTTGTGTGAATGAGATCTTGCCAATGTGAGCACTAGCTTGTGAGTTCAATTCTGTAATGCACCCTGATTCAGTTTTAGCAAAGGCTCTGGATTCGGTCACCCACATTGTCCTAGTGTCTATTCATGACAGTCGCATCAATGTAACATTTACTTTATGGAAGCAGCTGGAAAATGCCTAGGCCAGGGTGTAACGCAACATCCCAGCATACTCAAAGCTCCGCTCCAGGGAGCTGACGACCCAACTACGGAAAGACTCCAACCTACACACTCACACATTGAGCATTGAGCACGACTCCAAAAGGGATTGAGCACGACTCCAAAAGGCATTGAGCACGACTCCAAAGGCACAGAGCACGACTCCAAAAGGGATTGAGCATTGAGCACAGCTCCAAAAGGGATTGAGAACAACTGCCTTTGTAATTTCAGTGTTGCACAGATACTCCACCACCCTAACCGAACCATCAGGATTTAAGTAGAACGAGATGTCTTTTGTGGATGCTGTTGCACATGTCTAAAACACTAGCAATAGGTCTAAAGGATGAAGAAGTTTTGCACCTGCATCAGTGGCTGGATTGTCCACCTTGGACAGCTCCCTACGAAGCTTGTCATTCTCCTTTTGGAGGCCCTGGCTGATGGCTTGGAGGGCAGCAAACTTGCCCTCATACTGCTTCACCCTGCATGCATGTGTGCGCATGTATATGTGTGTGCGTTTGTGTATGCATGTGTGTAAATGTGTGTGTGTGTCCGTGTGCGCGTGCGTGTGTGTATAAGTGCGTGTGCGTTTGTGTGTGTGTGTGTGTGTGTGTGTGTGTGTGTGTGTGTGTGTGTGTGTGTGTGTGTGTGTGTGTGTGTGTGTGTGTGTGTGTGTGTGTGTGTGTGTGTGTGTGTGTGTGTGTGCGTTCGTTTGTGTGCGTTCGTTTGTGTAATTGTGTGTGTGTGTGTGTGTGGTGCGTGCGTGCGTGCGTGCGTGTGTGCGTGCGTGCGTGCGTGCGTGCGTGTGTGTGTGTGTGTGTGTGTGTGTGTGTGTGTGTGTGTGTGTGTGTGTGTGTGTGTGTGTGTGTGTGTGTGGGTGCGTGCGTGTGTGTGTGTGTGTGTGTGTGTGTGTGTGTGTGTGTGTGTGTGTGTGTGTGTGTGTGTGTGTGTGTGTGTGTGTGCTCGTGTGTGTGTGTGTGTGTGAGAGTGAGTGTGTGTGTGTGAATGAGTGTGTGTGTGTATGTATGCCTTCTTACTTGTCAGTCAAGGCTTTCTGGTCCATCCACAACAAAATAAGAGAGTCAAACCATCCGGTGTAAATAATAAATATTTACAACCTATTCTGATTTGCCACACTCACAACCGTTGTATCACTTTCTCTGGATGCGACCTAGCCTTTTGGCCCTGGCAGGAGCAGCAGTCAAGCAGGCTGCAAAGCCTGTTGCAGAGCAGGTCCAAGCAGCAAAGTCCGTGCGCCCCAGCCCAAGACTTCAGAAGCAGGCCCTAGAACTGAGTGACGAGGCCGCGGCCAGAATCAGGCAGCTTCTGGATGCTCGTCACATGGTAGGCATTTTATGCTTGTAGGATAGGCACGGGGCTGAAAGAGATGTATAAGGAGAGAGGCATTCGCTCACCCTGAATGAGCACCTCTACTACGCTGTACACGCAGGAGTACTTGAAGGTAGGAGTGAAGAAGCGAGGCTGCAGTGGGCTCAGCTACACGTTGAATTATGCTGGTGAGTGGTGCTTTCATGACTTCCACAGAAAGCTAGTTGAATACGCGAGGGCTAATGTATCGCGCATGTGTGCGCGCGCGCACACACACACACACACACACACACACACACACACAAACACACACACGCACACGCACACGCACACACACACAAATTAGGCACACACACACAAAAACGCACAATCTACACATGTACGTACACAGTCACACAAACATTATCACATACGCACATGCACGTTGACATGCACAACTACATACACATGCACGTGCATGTGCACCTGAGCACAGACACAGGCAAACCACGTGCACGTAAGCACGCATACTCACGCAAATGCACACGCAACTGCAAACACACACATACACCTCCACACACACGAATATACACAATTGTAAGCTTGTAAGCCTAACACACATACACCAACAATGTATATGCACCATGGTTGTTATGCACTGACTGTCAAAAGGAATGCCAGAAGAAAGGGCATGCATGCACACAGAGTGTGCTACGCCAAAAGTTACGTGGCGTGCGCAAAAATCGTATCCTGATGCTCAAACAGCAAACTCATACCGTGACACGCACTGCCTAGACTGCTTTCATACAGGCAAGCACAATGAGACCTTCAATACAAAACCTGAACTTGACGGTGTGCACAAACGTACAAACAGACAAAAACTGACGCACGTAATGCAGCAAACCCCTTCATCCTTGAAAGCTACGCATGCCAAACTTCTCACCAGGATCTGATGCGTGCTTGGCCAATTATTAAACCCATAAATTTCCATTTCTTATCAATGTGTGCCTGCTCCCCGCACGCATTTTGCAGAGAGCAAGGGCAAGTTTGACGAGCTGGTGGACAGTAAAGGTGTGAAGCTGCTCATAGAGCCCACAGCGGTGATGCACCTCCTGGGGACACGCATGAACTACGTGGAGGATAAGCTCAAGTGAGTGCTGTTGCGTGATGAAATTATACGTGAATGTGCAGGAAGTATGTAGAGGATGAGCTGAAGTGAGTGCTATTGTGCGATTACTTTATAGGTGTGGATGTGCAGGAAGTACGTACAGGATAAGCTCAAGTGATTATCGCACTTTCTGTGTGGCTGTTGTCACTGTTGCATGGGCGGCTGGAGGTGTTGGGTGGGGGCACGCATGCACGCTCTTACAAAAAAGAATATTAATGTGGGCGTGAGGGTGGGTGTGCTTGCATGTGCGTGCAGATGTATGTGCGTGAGAGTGCGCAAATTTTGATGAACGAGGGAATGCTTTTTTTTTGTGGAGCACAAGCTCACGTGTAGGGTTGGCCAGAACCGTATATCTATACCGTATATGACCGTATATTTGGTGATTCCCTGCCAAAAATACCGTGTACCATATGTACATGTACCACCCCCCTCGAAATTATTTTACAGAAAAAAACAGCAACCATTCCCCCTAGAATTAATAATTTTACAGTCACATTCAGCAACCACTCCCTCTCAAAAAGGCTTTTGGAGCCCGGGGGTCTGTGTGTAGCCACCACCCACAAACTCAAGGACGAATGTAAGCCACTGCCATTGTCACTCTTGCTGTTGTTGCCACATGCTGCTGCATGCTTGTGCTAGCTTTGCGCGCTGCTTGGGTGCTATAGCTAGAGCGTGTGTGTATGTGTGTGTGTGCGCGCAAGGGTGCTAGAGAGTGTGTGTGTGCACGCGTGTGTGCGCCTGTGCATGTGTGAATGTGTGTCTGTGCGTGTGTGCGCCTGTGTGTGTGCGCCTGTGCATGTGAATGTGCGTGTGCGCATGTGTGCACGTTGTGCGCCTGCGCATTTCTGCTGCTGCATGAGAGCATGCTTGCAATTTTGTCTCAATTTCATTAGTTGCATAACCACAATGCAGTGCCAATGCATTACCAACCATACAATCCTGGGGGCGAACCAAGGTTTGTGAAACCTGCATGGCTGCCTCTTGTTCTTGCGCTCTTTGTGCCTTTCGCTCAGCCCGGTCTGCTCTTGCCTGCTGCAGACGGGCGGGGTCGGGGGGGGAAGGGGCAGGTGGAGCGGGGGGGGGCATCTTGACCGCTTGTCACTTCAAACAAATAAATAGCTTTCACTACCGCTCCCCCTAGGAATAAATAGATTTTTACCTACTGTTTCACGAGAATCTGTCACCGCCCCCCACAGAAAACAGTAATTAGGGGCGGAGCAGGAGGCCTCAGGAAGCATAACTTTTGGACGACATGTCTACTTATCGATAAAAAAATTACATTTTCGGAATCCCCGTATGAGCAGATGGTGACCCATTGTCGCTTGGAACTTTGCAGTCTACTGAGGATCAAATATACTAGGAGTACAATGTAAATGTTTGACGTATATAACGAAGCCGTGTCTATCTGCTCCTCCTGCCACTTGGCAGAAGCTAAACGCCAACCAGCCACTCACTCAGGAGGAGCCATGGCATACGAGGAGGGGGAAGGTCCCCCGATGTGGTTCAGGTTTTGGTGGGGGGGCTCCAGTTTTTTTCTGGGCCACTTCAACGGAATTTTAAAAGCATCGTCAGAATTCTCAGCTCAAGCCCAGTCGATTGGCACCCTTTTTGAGCAAATTGGGATAAGGGGGCTCTGTGGACATGTTCAAAAGTCAGGGGCCACGCGCTCGTGTGCAGGCCGCGAGGTGAGTCAAGCCAATAACGCAGCAGCAATTAACCCCAAACTTACAGGATTGTGCCAGCATGAGATAGCCAGTGGAATTTTGAAGAAATGGAAGCAATGTGGGGCTGTGCAAGCCAGTTGTGGGTGCCTGTTAGGTCATGTGTGCATGGGCGTCGGTATCTTAATTTTGCCCCATAACTCTGCAACACTTCAGTTTCAGGTCTTGATGAGTATGCAGATGGATGCAGAATTCAAAAAGGCGCAGATTGGTACCCTTTTTGTCTGGGTGGGAGCACTGGAAGGGGGGTTTGGGGGGTGGGTGGTCCCTCAGGGGTTCCACCCCAAAAAGTGGACATGCCTTCCGGAAAAAAGCAGCCTCCTGGGCGGTGATATACTTGATATATGGTATACACCGTATATATATGGTTCTGGCCAACCCTACAGATAATGTTAACACCTTGGGTGTGAATTAGGAACATAACCACATTTTCAAAGGAGCACTCTGATGCTCGCACTCGGCAACAAACTCATCTCGCCAACCATTACACAAAAAACGCATTGTGGGTCAGGGAGGCTGTGTGCTGTGGCACTGTGACACACAGACACACAGACACATACCATGATTTACTGTTTGCAATGCGTTGCAGCGACAAAATCTGGCAGAAACCAATTCATCACCATCCTCCTTGCAGGTCGGAGTTCCACTTTGAGAACCCCAACAGTAAAGGGAGCTGCGGCTGTGGCGAGTCCTTTACGACCTGATACCTGGCCATCAAAGAGAGAAGCCCGTAGTTTCCTTTCTCCGAACTGGCGAACCTGCCACTTGTAGTATTTCTCCTCTTTGTTGTACGTGTAGTACTTAGTCCAAGATATGTACCACCAGTCTTTTTTGTGAAGGCATTCTTTTCTTTGGTGCTTCTTTTTGCACACATGTATTTCTACATTCTTTGTTTGCTCTTCTGTGTTTGTGTGTGTGTGTGTTTGTGTGTGTGTGTGCGAGAAAGAGAGAGAGAGAGAGAGGGAGAGAGAGAGAGAGAGAGAGAGAGAGAGAGAGAGAGCTCTGTTTTCCTTAGCTAGCTGCAAATGCTAGGAGTTGGAATTTTTTCTTATTTCATTGAACTTCTCATTCCCTCCTCTGTTTAATTATCATGATCATGATTATTACATTGCTGTTTCCATTGAGGAGCCAGGTGCGGCCAATATGTGGATTTGCCTTTGTAAAATCATGGTGGATTGCAAACTGCCTTCAGTTACAACATGCTCGACCTGGAACAAGAGGATACTTTGATACTACAGCAAAAAGTGCTCATGACACATATCACAACTAGCGTTTAAGCTGGCTGAGGTGCGCCGCAAAGCTGGCTTTGTAAAAAACTCACCACTTCCTCTGTGCATCAGCATGGACATGCAGACCTTCTACAGGGCTTACTTTTGGGACGGGGCATGAACAAATAGGATACAAGATAGCAAGTGAAATTTAGGAAAGTGTTTAGCACAATACATACAATTATCAGGTTGATGAACAGGGCAATTAGTTTGCTTGTCACGCAATTATGCCGTGTGGAAAAATTCTTCTGCTAGGTAAACTAAAAACAAGGAAGCAGAGCGCGATGAAGCTGCTGTTCTAGTCAGTAAGGGGGCCTTATCGTCTGCAACCAGAAATAACGGGTCCTACAAACTACTAAAATATCTGACAGCAGATGAAATCACTACCAGTTGTAACTCTGTGGTGTACTCTTGGCCAGCACTATTCTACTAATCTTCTACTCAGCCACAAGTCTTAGCACATGACGGTTGCTTTAACGCGACGGTTGTGATGGCCTCAGAGGCTATATTAAAGGCTCCAAAACGCTCACGAGCTGCCACTTTTGGTCCTCCTTCAGAACGTCAGACCACGAGTCCCCTGCTGCCTGCAGAAGTGCTGCACTGGCATTTTGCAGGGACACAGCCTGGCCTGCCATGGAGGACGCTGCCTCAGCCCACCTGTGTGGATGCATACCATTGTGTGTGCGTGTACATGTGTATGCATGCATGCGCGTGTGTGTGTATGTTCATGTGTGGGTGCGTGTGTCGGTGTCACTATGCAGGAAGGATTGGCTTAGGGTGTATGGGCAAAGCAAGCTAACCCTAAGTGTTCAATAAAGCAACCAACGTGCGTATGTATGCACGCCGCACTCACAGAATGTAAGATTCATGAACACGCCAGAACAACCCTGCGCACCCTTTATTGTGCCCCACAAACATGACACAATAATGGTTGGTGTCGGACACCACCTCCTTCATGCACTCCCGCATGTGCTGCCTGGTTTGCCCGTCCAGAGCGGCTACTGTGTAGAGCGACCTGAAAGAGTGACAGAAATATATATATCACAGAAATTGTGATGTAAGCACAGGGCTGCAACTGCGTAGAGCGGCCGAAAAGTTTAAAAATAGATTATTACAGAGGATTCTATATTTGCAGAACGGCTATTATGGACAAGCCTCCGGGCATCATGACCTAATTAATACTTGGCAGGAAATTTGCAGGAGTTCCACACCTGGCCCGACAAATTAAGGCTGATGGGAGTTCCACACCTGGCCCGAAGATTGAAAGCTGATGGCTCTCCCAAGAACCCAAGAACATTTAGGTATAGTATAATTAAAACCCTCCCTGTCCAGACGGGTAAATGATGGCCATTTGGGGGCATTTTTCCACACAGGGATAGGCTGGACATAATACATGACCAGCGGTAAGCACATCATCACTTTCTGCTGTAATGACCTATCATTCTGTACATGGATTGAAGTGGATCGATGGTGCTAAAAGCAATATGATAGGGCCTGTGCTAAAACTTGGCCTGCATTGGCATGCAAAATTAGAGGCATGGACAAATTGTGCAAACTCTCCATGGTATTGGTAATGATGTGACTAACAATAAATGGTTGTCTGGCCATGGTATTCATGATGTGACTTCCACGGTATACTCCCATGACTTCCATGGTATAATTCCATTATTACCATGGTATTATTGATGTGACTTACAATGAATGGTTGTCTGGCCATGGTATTCATGATGTGACTTCCATGGTATACTCCCATGACTTCCATGGTATACTTCCATGATTTCCATGGTATTAATAATGTAACTAACAATGAATGGTTGTTTGGCCATGGTGTAGCTCATGCCCGAAATTCATATTTAAGCTGGCACCATGATTTGTCGTGACTGCGTGCCTCAGAAGATTGAGCATGCACTCACAAGTTAACAAGCTCAAACTCCTACCCCCACATTACCTGCAAATTGTAAGCTTGCAATCTGGGCGCACATGAGCAATGGCATCCTAAAAATAATCACCATGGGCCTCAGTTAGGCCCTTTTGGATAAGAGGCACTTAGTGACGGTGCTGCCATCAGCTAACAATTTGCACACGCACGACAGAAGGTCATTATCTGACCTATCCGGGAGGCAGTGAAGCAGTAAATACACACGTCACTGCAGTGAAGAAGGTCACCACCAGCTAGAAGACAGGCAGATAAGCGTGGAATTATGGGAAAGCAGCACCGCCGTACACAATCTTGCCAAGTCAGAAGAGGGAGAAATTTGGAACGCAGAGGAGTCTTGAAGAAAGAAAGTCAGCAATAGATGGCCTATCCCACCCCTCCTGGAATTTAATTAAAGTATGCTCAATCTTTTCTTTGATGTGTGGCGTACCTCCAGCTCACAGATAATAAGTGGGGTTTGCCGGTTCCCACAACCTTGCATATCATACAAATTATACGCTTGCAAATTCCCGTGCACCGTAGTTATGCATGCACACTTCCACGTTGTGCAGCATACACGGAACCTAAAGGCGGAAAGGAGCTGCAGGCGGATAGGAGCTGGCTGATATTCAATCCTAACGAATGACCCTCATTTTGAGTTGCAACAATGCAGTTGACGTCATTTTAAATGATTTTGAGTCGCATCAATAAGGCGCGCGCTTTCCAATGATGCCAACATCGGCCTGCACACGACATGATGCCAACATCATGCACCCGACGTGATGCCAACATCGGCCTGCACGCGACATGTAACAGGGTTGGCCAGGCCGTGTGCTTGGAGATTCTGCTGAAAGTCTTGTGTCAAGATCGTACTTACAGGCTTCTGGCCAAACCTTTGTAAAAACGCACCCCTTGAAGTGGAGTACAAAAGCTGCATGATGACCTAGTAGTAAACCCACCC
>Ga0307942_1002701_pt1 | contig 14410 bp, 14 predicted proteins | sample OrgLakmetagen175_FD_201846 | JGI IMG/M metagenome (GOLD analysis project Ga0307942, IMG submission 201846) | Saline water microbial communities from Organic Lake, Antarctica - #175 | ecosystem: Environmental > Aquatic > Non-marine Saline and Alkaline > Saline | place: Antarctica: Organic Lake...
CCCCTCCTGATGCAAAAAGCATGAAAGTTGCTTCTCGCACGCGCATGGTGACATGCAAACACGAGTGGCTCACAAGGTGTGCATGTTCATACAATTTCCTGCCAATACCCAACTTATGGTTTTGAAAGCTGTCACAAACGCTACTACAGTACCTACGCCACTACGTTACGGAAGGTGCAAGCACTTGGCTCCAGCCAAGGGTACAATGCTGCTCAAAACATTCACTCCCTTACCCACACACACTCATATACATACATACACCAACCATCTCGTGTGCGCACAAGTGGCAGGCTCACATAATGCCCAGGCACACACAAGTGGCAGGCAAATTATGCCCAGGCACACATAAGTGGCAGGCACATTATACCCAGGCACATTACGCCCAAGCACATTCCGCTCTTGAGCACAAAAGAGCATACGTACCGTACATATCCCCACCCATGGGTGCAAAGCCATCCTGCCCAGCAAGCTGCATGGCCTTGCGCTCTGATGGCCTCTGCACGTCACCCTGGATTTAAGCAAAAGGAAATAAATACACAACAGGAGTGAGAGCAGGTCAACATCCTAGGAACTGCACGAAATGAGTAGCTTGAACTAAAAAGCTGCTGAACAGGACAGGAGACACACAGGTGAAGAAGTGACCGTCTTTGTTCATCAACACTTTGCCGGAGTCCCTCACATCTCACATGAGTAGGGTTGGCCAGAACCGTATATATACACCGTATATGACCGTATATATGGTGAATTCCCTGCCAAAAATACCGTATACACACCGTATATATATGGTTCTGGCCAACCCTACACATGAGACAAACAAGATGCCTCCCTGCAACGTCCCCCCTTCTATAAGCCACAAACAATCTGCCAAATGCACCACCGTCCTCTCAGGTGGCTGGATGCTGCAGATTAGGGTTGGCCAGAACCGTATATAAACACCGTATATGACCGTATGTATGGTGATTTCCCTGCCAACAATACCGTATATGCACCGTATATACCTATCAATGTATGGTTATGGCCAACCCTACCGCAGTCCCATCAGGGATGGTGGCGACTGTAACAAGAGATATTACTGCTGGCAGTAAGTATCAAGAGATGCTACTGCTGGCAGTAAGTAACAAGAGATGCTACTGCTGGCAGTAACAAAAGATGTTATACTGCTGGCAGTAAGTAACAAGAGATGCTACTGATGGCAGTAACAAAAGATGCTACTGCTGGCAGTAAGTAACAAGAGATGCTACTGATGGCAGTAACAAGAGATGTTATACTGGTGGCAGTAACAAGAGATGCTACTGCTGGCAGTAACAAATGATGTTGTATTGGTGGCAGTAACAAGAGATGCTACTGGTGGCAGTAACAAAAGATGTTGCACTGGTGGCAGCAACATCTCGTCTTACAGTCGCCAGCAGCGCGCCGCCTGACTGATGCAGAAGCGTGCTCTCCTGCAACCAAGTGGATCTGCATCACCTGGAACTTCACCAAAAACCTCTTCTCTTTTGCACCAAACAAAATCCCACTAAACAACATCACCATTTCCATTGCGCACATTTTTGAACGCTTACAGCCCACTTACCGTTTTAGATTAGAAGAGGAGCCACTTCTTTGGAGCCGGTGCCAAACAACACACCACGTCCTGTTGCTTGTTTGACAAGGCTCTCTCTCTCTCTCTCTCTCTCTCTCTCTCTCTCTCTCTCTCACACTCACTCACACACACATATACACACACCAGCCTCCCTCTCCAATTACCCTTTGTGCAGCCTCCAAAGCAGCATGCGAGAACTTGTCAATCAGCTCATCTACTGCCGATTCTCGCTCCTTAATGAGTACTGCAAGGGATGCACGCTTGGAATCCTCAGTCTCAAGCGTAAGCTGCTCCTTGGCATCGTCCACCTGGGCCTGGAATTACATTGTGTGTGTATGTGTGCGTGTTTGTGTATGTACATGGAATGAGTGTATGTCAACATACATGCCTTAACCTTACGGAAATGAAGAGAATCATAGCAATTATAAGAGGCTGTGCAAGTATGAGCATTCTGATTATGGGCCTTTTAATGTAAAGGGCGATATCCAACAGTACTTTTGATTAAAGAACGGTTGAAGGCTGGATGCCTCTGGCCTGATGCAAGTGGGGGGCGAGCCACTCACGGTTACTTTGCAAGCAGGCGCCTTACTAATAACGGGGCCGTTTGTGCTACCCCCTTCCCTGGAACAAACAAAGTGGCTCACCTCCAACATCTGCTTCTCCTCAAGCTGTTGCGCGTTAAGGCGCAAGCGTAATCGCTCGCCCTTGATAGCATCCCTCAAAATCTCTTCCTCGGTTTTGCCTGCAAGGCATGAGGGAAGGTGAGCGAACCTCAAGCGTTGCATGTGGATCGCCAGCAGCCAGTGCTTGATCTAAGCCTCAAGCTGCTGGTACTAGCCATTGCAAATGTGTACATGCGTAACTGACATAGGCAAGACTTTGATGAAGATCATGCACCAGGTGTACAAGGAGTACTGATCTAGCGTGCATGCAGAAGTTCTATCACACGTACACACGCGCAAAAACACATGCCTACCTACATTCACACGCACAAGTTGCACACTTACCTACATATTACACGCATGTATCTACCTGTGAGCGTGGCAAGGTTTTGCTCTCGAGGCTTGGCAGATCCAAACGGGGAGGCTTTGAGCTTGTCCTCACGCGCTGCTTCGGCCTGAGGATGTTGGAGTAACAAAATATATGGTCACCAGAGGGGAAACACCATAAGCTTTTTAGCTTACAGATAGCAAGCGTATACAAGGGGGATGCAAGGTCAAGAATATGCATGTGGGGAAACTCAAGACTGAGGAGGTGGTTGCCTGCTGATTGCCATGCACTGGAAACATACACCTAGTGCACACTAGCATTGAACATGCATCTGCAAGCACCTATCAGCCTGCAGTATCTACACAGGAACTTTAGTGGGCGTCGATACGGCGGTCACGTGAGCGAAACAATGCAGGCATGATATTTGTGCAAGTTTGAGTATGCACAGCATGCTGGCCTCACCTTCTTGGCAGCCTCTGGATCCCTAGGTTTTAGCTGCAAGAGAGGAGAGAGAGGAGAGAGGGGAGAGGTCTTTTTGAGGGGCTGCCACCATGCAAACACGCAAATAGCACAAGCACCACACCATGCACGTAAATAAACACAGCATACGTGAAGACATGTTTCGCTTACATTAAGGCGAGGCCTGCCTCCAGAAGGGGGTGCATCAGCTGACATATGGACGAATGAATCTAGTTGTAAATTACGTAAAGAATTATGTATATAATTAAATAAACTAATGGGCTGAATGTTGAGTCCCGCACACTGTTGTCAGCCCCGCACACTGTTGCCAGTCCCGCACCCTGTTGTCAGTCCTCTTCGATCAGGAAGTAGTATTTCACTCGGAATACGGCGAAAAACGAAGTTCAAAGTTGCAAAGGTACACACACAAACACACACACACACACACACACACACACACACACACACACACACACACACAAACACACGCGCACACACACACACACACGCACACACACACCACACACACACACACACACACATACACCACACACACACACACACACACACACACACACACACACACACACACATACACACACACACACACTTGCACACACAAACACAAACGCATGCGCGCACACACATACAAACGCACATGCAACGACTCACGTATACAAAGTTTTGCACGCACACACTCACAATGAAGAACATACACGCACGCGTGCAAATATTATAAATTATGTTAAGGCTGGCCAACGAACCCCTGAGGAAGATGTACGGGCTCTACAAGGAGGAGGCTTGCAAGAGAGTTTATCAGAGGAGGCAAGCGCTCAGGTGAGAGAAGGGCAACCTTTTTTCACGCACAAGCATGCAGGTTTAATTTGCAAAAACTTGTCCAAATGTACTTTAAAAGGGTGCCCTCGCGCGCGTGCACACACACACACATACACACACACACATACACACACACATACACACACATACACACACTAACATATTTGATATTTACATACAAGTTGGCGTCGATATTGCAGCTTTTATGTATGTGCCGACTAATGCTGCACAGGTAGCTGATCTGGTGGACACAGACAGAACTGGGGAACTGCTTGTTTGGCTTTGGTCGTCCATGTTTCAGAGGGAAAAGCATACATCCAGCCAGGTGCGTGTCCTGGGATCGTGTGTGTATATGTAATGACTGAGGGCAACGTGATTCATTGCTTGTGCATCAAAGCCCTGAGCTGGTGTATAATCGTGTGATCAATACTCAGGGAGTTTATGACGACCTGTCTTCATAGCCCCCCCCCCAACCGGGGGGGTTTGTTGTAACAAGCTGTCATACTTAGCTGGCACAGCAAGCCTGCATCGTCAAGGCTGCTCCCAGATCATTGATCATTCACACAATGAGCCTAACAAAGGGTCGGGGAGGCAGACCCACTTTTCTTGCGCTTAGCTTGCCCAGACGAGCTGCACCTCATCAGATCAGAGTTGAGGGAATGCCAGCTACCGGCTGTGATCTCTGACCGTGTCACCCCCTTTTCCCTACAATATTTCTTATTGGTACTGCAACTTTCATTTCCAGGCCTGATCCTGAACCTTGTTCAAATACTAAATACCAAAAGGTACCTAATAGTAGAAAGTCCCAGAAACACTCCCTCTGGCGTAAGTAGACTTGGCCAGAACCGTAACACCTATGTACTGTATACGACCGTATATTTGGTGATTTTCCTGTCAAAAACACCGTATATACACCGTATATGTATGGAACTGGTCAACCCTACGTGTGATGTAATGCGTTGCATCTGCCGAACATATTTTTTATTAGGGTTGGGGGTTGGCCAAAATCACACATACATATACGCGGTGTATATACGGTACTTTTAGCAGGGAAATTACCATATATACGTTCATATACAGTGTGCATATACGGTTCTGGCCAACCCTACTTATAAGTGATCTATCACACACTCTTTAAAGGTGCATTTCGTTTCAAAATTACATGAGCACATATATATACGCACACATATTTAGATATACAACCTCAATTATACACACAGGTACCAGAGGTTAAGCCGCACCTCACACTTGAAGGACCTACAGGTAAAAATTCCTCTTCTGTTGTTCCAAAACTGTATAATGCAACAGCACCTTCAAAAAATTTAAGGTGAAGGAAAAACTATGCAGGCAGCAAAAACCATTCCTCGCAGGTTAATTTAGAAAAGGAGCCACTTCGGCATAATCTGAGCTACGCTCAAAGAATATTTTGCACCCTGTGTTCTCCAACATCCCCCTTGAACCTTTTGAATCACCACTTGTAGAAATTCACCACCTGTAGGCGAAAAAAGGTTAACATGCACAAGCTAAACTTTTGGCTCACACACAGAGATGTGTGTTCTAGGAGCTGGCTGCTACTGGACATTAGACGCGTGCTTCCGCCGCATCAAAGGTGATTATGTTGACACACCACTTATGCCCTATGTTGCCCACAGTCCTTGCCATTTTGCCACATCAAAGTGATGTTTATGTGGACACACCACTCATGCCCTATGGTCCTTGCCCTTTTGCCGCATCAAAGTGTTATGTTTATGTCGACACACCACTCATGCCCTTTGGTCCTTGCCCTTTTGCCGCATCAAAGTGTTATGTTAATGTCGGCACACCACTCATGCCCTTTGGTCCTTGCCCTTTTGCCGCATCAAAGTGTTATGCTTATGTCGATCGACACGCCACTTATGCCCTGTGGTCCTTGCCCTTTTGCTGTATAGTCAAGCGTTTAAGGTGGAGGTCACTCACAGGGAGAATACTGCATGTTAATCTCAAAACAGGTAGTGCACATAACACGCCATCCGCTTTGCCTTCTCCATTTTTGGGGCTGCAGTGTCAATGATGTTTAGGGTTGACCAGGACCGTCTATATACTATACACGGCGTATATGACCGTAAATTTGATGAAATCCTCTGCAAAAAACACCGTATATGCACCGTACATGTCTGGCCAACCCTAACAATGTTTGCTTACTTCTGTGCAACTAGTCCCTCATCTGTAGTTGTGGCTCATGAAGGAAGCATTGCAAGGGACGCAGGCGTGCTTACATGTGTACAATACATTGAACATTGACCACAAATTCATTGCACGTGCATTGCAGGGGTGCTCCGAGTTCAAACAGGGTTTGCTGGAGGGCACCTGGAACAACCTAGCTACAAAAAAGTGAGGAGTGGACTAGCTAGGCCGTAATTTTGTGCACGATACGAAGCAAGAGCAGGTGCTCCTTCTCGTGCTTGTCGACTTAGGGACCCTGGGCTTTGTTTGGGCGCGAGACTATGTTTAACAGCTAGGTACAAAAATACACTGTGAGGAGCCGTGCTGCTACACTGCAGGGTTGTTAGCCGTTGTTAGCCGTCAGGGTTGTTAGCCGTGCTGCTACAGCCGTTAGGGTTGTTAGCCGTGCTGCTAGCCGCACGCTAGCCGTGCTGTTAGCCGCTACAGGCCGTCAGGGTTGTTAGCCGTGCTGCTACACTGGCCGCACGCTAGCCGCACGCTACACTGGCCGCACGCTAGCTGCTACACTGGCCGCACGCTAGCCGCACGCTAGCCGTGCTGTTAGCCGCTACAGGCCGTCAGGGTTGTTAGCCGTGCTGCTACACTGCAGGGTTGTTAATCACATGCAACCATGAAATATGAAATACAAGAAGGTCATCGCCCCCCTGTTTTTTCTCTCGCCGTCTGCCCGTGATTTCCTACTGCTGTAAGTTTGCTGCTGCTGCAACTCTGCTCTGATCGTTACCTGCAGTTTTATTGATAGAGCTAAATGGCCGTGCTTCCGTATGTACGTATGTATAGTTTAGGCCATCCTATGCATAAACCAAAATATACATGGGCCAAAGGGTAAGCCGACCGGCCTATTTTAAAGCAATGTCACCATGACGTACAATCAGGGGGTCAGAAGCTGATGCCAAGTGCATACTTGCCTCTGAAGCTGCTCTAAGATATGCCGATATGCCACATATACAATATACACAGGCATACCAAAGGCTAAGATGTGACAGCGGACAGAGACGCGCAGAGTTTGTGAACCACACCTAAAATGACAGCATCTGATTCCTTAGGTCTGCGCAGGTGACACTGGGCACGCAGAGGTCGTCAGGATAGAGTTCAAACCGGATTTGGTGTCCTATGCTCAGCTTTTGACTGTCTTACGTGATAAAATGGACTTGGACCTGAAGACAAAAGGGAGTGCCGTGTACTCCAAGCCGCAGTACAGGTGTGCGTGGGTGGTCGCATAGCCTGCGTCGCCTTTGGGTTCCCGTGTCTTGCGTTTCAGCTTTTTGAGGCCCGTTTGAGGGTGAGCGTAGAGCACCCTACGCAATGTTCAAGGAGGGAGCTTATGCCTGGACAGCAATTGCTTTCAAATATGCCCTGACAGCAGCTGCTTACAAATATGTAGGGTTGTCCAAAACCATACATTTATAGGTATATACGATATACGGTGTACATACTGTATTCTTAGCAGAGAAATTACCATACATACGGTCATATACGGTGCAGATGTGCGGTTCTGGTCAACTCTACAAAATTGTCCAGACAGCAATTGCTGTACAAATATGTCTGGACAGCGATTGCTTCTAAATATAACCAGACAGCAACTGCTTTCAAATATGTCCAGACAGCAATTGCTGTACAAATATGTCCAGACGTCAATTGCTTAAAAATTTGCCCAGACAGCAATTGCTTACAAAGCAATGTGAGATGTGAGGAATGAGGGAATGTCTAAGGGTGCCAGCCTATGCACAGAGAAATGGCACGAGCCCGCTGAATCACGAATGGAAGCACCTCAGTGGATACATGGATGTCTCAGTGGATACATGGATGCCTCAGTGGATACATGGAAGCACCTCAGTGGATACATAAGGAAGCACCTCAGTGGATACATAAGGAAGCACCTCAGTGGATACATAAGGAAGCACCTCAGTGGATACATAAGGAAGCACCTCAGTGGATACATAAGCACCTCAGTGGATACATAAGGAAGCACCTCAGTGGATACATAGGGAAGCACCTCAGTGGACACAAATGGAAGCAACTCAGTGGATACATAAGGAAGCACCTCAGTGGATTCATGGGAAGGATGGGTGGCAGCTTACGAGAGAAAAAACACACAAAAACTGATAGATTGCTGAAGCAATCAGTGCTGATTGCTGAACACGCATAAACACACGCACACATTCACACACGCTCACACACAAATGTGCACACTTATGCACCCACAACAACATACGGCGCACACTTTGCATACATGCGCATACACATTTACATACATACACACGCGCAAACACACACACGCCATGTGATCGTGCACACATACTTGCACACATACTGCACACACTGCTCACACACATAAATCATTCACATACACACACATGCATTGGGCTGTACAGCTACTACTTATAGTTGCATTTTCTCACTACAGACATCCTTAGCGGATACAGAATTGAAGCGGTTGAAATTAAGGGATGAAATGGATGGAATTCACTGCGGTTGAAGACTGGGGTTGAAGCGGTTGAAATCAACTGGTTTTGTCTTTGTATCAGTTGAACAGCGGCTGAAGCGGTTGAAATCATTTCAACCGAGGCAGCGGTTGAGCTCCAAGCCAATTCAACCGCAGTTGTTTTAACCGTGGTTCAACCGCGGTTCAACCGATGCCTGCTTTGTCTGACGCAAGGAGTGTTTGTTGTCCATAAGGGCCTCTCAATTTCCATGTTGTGAATCATAGAGTTTACAGAATGCCTTCAGTTAAAATGAACGACTGCTAGGCTGTGTATGATAAGGGCCTGTCAATTTCCATGTTGTGATTTACAACCCTGCACTCCTTTACCTTTGCAGGCCTATTGTATTGCACAGCAGTGATGCGCAACAGGAAGACACCAAGCTCGTGCTAAGCAACAGCAATCCTGGAAATGGTGTAGAAATTGGCAGCCTTACCCACTTTTGGCCAGCAGCTCCACGACATCAAGAATTTTATGAGAACAACATTACAAACACTTACTGCACAAGGGAGATTACACCTGTGCTCAAAAGCCTTTCGGAATTGCACCCATCTCTATTTCTAGTAGACAGGGAAGACGAGTGATTGTAATGTGGGGCATGTTGACAAGTCTGTTGAACATGCTGGAAAAGAAAAATAAAGGCAGGTCGTGATGAGGCATCCTGCTTAATAATGGGAATGAGCACGAAGTCTAAAGTGTTCACCAAGCTTGGTTTTCAGTTTAAATGAACCTTGTCCTAGATCTGAGAGATGTTCGTCAGTTTACTCTTTGGAGATGGCACCCAAACTCAATCAATAGCACTTCTTGGGCCTTTAATGTCTGCCGGTAAAGGAGTTATACGGTGCTCGGTACCAAAATGGCTTACTTTTCCTTAACTTCATGTGGGGAATGGTTTTCACTGCCTGCGTAGTCTTTCTTTTCGCTTCAAAATTTTACCAGCTTGTATAACTTAGTTTGAATAACCAAGGCATTTAACTAGGATGGTTACTCAACAAATGAGAACGAGGCCTGTTTGTATGCTGGAGGAACCAATTTATTAACGATTGCTATCCTGTTCCGTTTTTGTAGTATGGCAGTGTTCAATTTGCTCAGGGTTACCTTCAGCCGTTTTTAAGCTGATCGGCTGCTGACTGATCTCAACCAGCCACAAGTAAATCTATAAGGTGAGGTAAGGTTACATCGCTATATATGCCTGAAAGGGCATCTCAGGGGAAGCTTGGTAAAAGCCTGAGACCACATCTGCCAGATGGCGAAACAAAGTGTGTGTGTGTGTGTGAGAGAGAGAGAGAGAGTGTGAGTGAGAGTGTGTTTGCATGAATTCGCGTGTGTGCATGCGTGCGTGTGCATTTGTGTGTGTGTGTGTGTGTGTGTGTGTGTGTGTGTGTGTGTGTGTGTGTGTGTGTGTGTGTGTGTGTGTGTGTGTGTGTGTGTGTGTGTGTGTATGTGTGTGTGTGTGTGTGCGTGTATGTGTGTGTGCGCTTGCACATGCGTTCATGTGTGTGCAAGGAAACAGGTGCAACCTGGAATGCGGCCTTGTTGTTCTCCTACACAGGCATGCACACACATCGTGGTAAGGGACACAGGTGTGGACTTTACTGTTTGAATTTCAAACACCTTCACAAAAGCTTCGTGCGCATCAGGGTGTTCCCTCAGCGCTTTTACAATTGCTGTTTTACTATTGCTGTTTCAAAAAGCTTGTGTGCTCAAAAGTGGATAAGGTTCAGTGATTGGCAACCACAGGGATTGCGCCTTGCTCCCTGCCTCGACATCCACCAAGGACCTCTTGAGTCTTTTCAGCATCCCCATGGCGTTATGCTGGGTCAGGGTGGAGAGCACGCCGTAAATAATGACGCGCATCACCAGCGAGGGGTGAGATGGATGCCAAGGGCCTTTGGGCCAAGGCGCCCGGAGCGGTTCCTGCCTACGCTGCAGTTCCTGCACATCATCCAAGGCATGCAGCACTCCCATGCGCTGTTTATTAACTGCATAGCCAAGGCCAATGCCAGCGGGAATGAACTCGCGTGCATCGCACACGAATGCATGCTCTTGAGACAGGACGCATGCACATGTGTGTGTGCATGCGCATGCACAGCCACAAATACACAAACGCCCACACACATACACACACACACACGCACACACAGCAACACACACGGCACACAACACACAGCACGTGAGGTGCTCCTTTAATACACAACTTCAACTTGTGCATGCAGACATCATCTCAGGCTGCAGAGGACCCTTCCTGGAAATGCCACAAGCATTCACCAACTCCACCAGCCCAGCGAGACAGCGACAACAGCAACACACGAAGCGCGCTTGGCACAGAGCTTGGCACAGAAGGCTTATTATGCCATGCCTCTCTTTGAGGTGCGAGGTGTTGCACACATGCATGCATCAAAAACACCAGGCACATGATGGCAGTTTCAACGCGACGCAAGCCTGGGGGAATGACAGCAGCATTCATTGGTTTAAAATGCCAGGAGTGTGCATACATTGTGTAAAAGGTCAAATACAAACTGGGCAGACACAATTTCTGTTCATATAATGCAAGGTCTGCTTGCACTCTTGAAAGTCATTGAGTGGGCTAGGTAATTGCCTGGCTGTTGAGATCCTTCAAACTAAATGACTGTCGTTGTAAAAACATGCAAACATCTCTATGTTGATGTTGTGAGGGTGTACTTCTCTCTCTTCAGTTCGCAAATGTGCGCAATGCCATGCATGTGCAAAGTCGTATCATACTACGATGTGCATTTCATTCTGCTTAGGTGAGCGTGTTGTTTAATAAGTGCATGCAATACTACACACACAAATGTGCCAGCTATTCTGCAGTACTGCATTTGCTAATTCATTTCAATTATGCAAAAATATAAGTGTTACATAAAAGTACAATGTTAGCAGCCATCCTGGATTTCCCTTCCCTCCTTATACAGGGGGGACCCACAATGCTGTGCATAACTTTTTATGCAGGATGTGAAGCTGCAGACTCGGCGGAATGGCGATGCATTTGCCGTCGCAGCCTCCCAGGCACAGCAGGCACAACCAGGATCCCGACGCAATAGCTCAAGGGTGGCAGGGCAGGGCGCCACAGCAGTAGCAGCAGCAGCAGAACATCCTCTGCAGCTGATGACTGTCACCCCAACTGCAGGATCTCAGACGCGGAATGTGACAAACACCGCAGCCACATCCTGCTAGATCCGGTCAGCAACAGCGGGAAAGTGGATCCAAACGTGCTGATTCCAACTTGTTCATGCAGCAGCAACCATCTTTTGAGCCCATCTTCATGTATTGGTACCGAACATTTACGGCACCAGTTCATCCACTTATTTGATAATATTTCTGAAGGTGATATCAAAGGTTTTGTTTTTCAACATAACTCAGAATTTATTTGTGCAGCTGTCGATCTTTTTGATTGATTTATTTGTTGGGACCTATAGGTTGAGCAGCCATGCCAGGCTGGAGGCCTTTGTAATCCAAACTAAATAGTTACAATAGTTACAATGGGGGGTGACCTTCAGCCAGGTTGTTTGGCTGATCGGCTGCTGACTGGTCTCGGCCAGCCACAAATAAATCCATAAGCTCAGAAAGAAAAAGAAAAAGTCTATTGTTCTGCTGAGAAAGGAAATCATGAACAAGTTGGTTGTTGAACTGTTGCAGCAAAAAGGGTTGGGCTGCTGAAAAGTCCTCAAACTAAACAAACGTGCTGATGGGCAACGTGGACACGAGCCGCTTGCTGCTTCAGAAACCCCCCATCCTCATCAAAGAACTTCATAGGGACACCATCAGGAATAAACTGCTTCAACTGGCTGAAGATGAATCAGTCTAAAATTGTCCAGCAAAAAGTAAGCGTGTGTCTTCGCCTCTTTTTACGTGGCTGTATGCGTATGCTAACGTGCTACCCTGCTCACTCTCAAATACAATGCGCACAATGCGCTCTAAAGCCTCACAAAATTAATGCTCATGAATGTATTGCACACATGCAATGCGCGGACGAATCCCAAACAACACACAAGCACTACCTTAGCACATGCAATTGAATGCGCAGCGAATTTATATAAAATAATGTGAAATGTAGTGCAACTTCACAATATTTCATGTATTTGAATTCAAGGATGAAATGCATGCTGTGCGGACAAATCCCAAACAACACAAGCACTACCCATGTAAACCTTTGCCTTTCCATCCTCATCCTAACAGGACAGGATCTCCTTTACAGGTTCTCCTTTTTTTTCCACACAGCATTGATTGCCTTTCCATCTCTAGAGGATGGAAAGGCAATCAATGCTGTAGCGCGTGGTAAGTTGGGAGATCTCCTTTCCATCCTCATCCTGCCCTCCTGCATGGAGGCACGACCTGAGCGACGCAAAGAGTATAACGGCATATTTGCTTTTTACACGCACAGTACACGGATAGTTTGTGTGCAGTGGTAGCACTCCGGGGACTGCAGCTGGTGCTGGAATGGCATGTATGTGGGATGGCATTTGGGACCTGTTCGGTGTGGAGATCTGCATCAGGGACCTGTTCGGTGTGGAGAGTGAGGGACAGGAAAGCTCAGATGCTGAAGCGACACTGTCATGCCCCTTATGATCTGTCATGCCCCTTATGATGAACGATATAAATAGCAAATGGCCATTAATCAAGCAGGCTTACATCATATTGAATGTCCTGGGAATATGTGTACCTTTGCAATACACAGGGTTGCGGAGCAATAATGAGTGACATTCAGGTTGCACTAGAGCACGCACCTCATCACAGTATTCATCTAAGGCCTCCCTCTTCATCTCTTGGGCAGCAGGCTGGTAAAGGAGGGAAAATAGTGTGATTTGTTGTGGCCAGCTTTTCCTCGTGCCCACTCAACAAACATAACACGACACCAGGATGCAACAAACAGGTTAAAAGGGTTACGACACACCTTGAGGTGTGCTTTGTGGGCAAGCAGCTCCTCAGCTTCATCCCACGCTATCTCACACTCCGACAAAGACGGGTAATTTATACACAGGATTTATCTGCCCAGTTCCAAGTCTAGGCTGAGTCAAATGCGTCCTGTATAACCACTGCAATGGAAAGATTCTAAGAGAAAATTGGGAATATATTAGCACTGTCCACTATTAGCACTGTCCACCGATATCTAACCGGTGGGCTTACACGTGACGACATAGACATAATAAATTCTTTTACATTATACGACATTCATCTACAGGAAAATTAAAAGCTGAGGGACAAACTAGTTTCTGTGCATGTCTGGTACAAGCAACAAAGGAAAAGGCAGGAATAAGGGAGTGAGAGGAATTCAACCACAAGTTTGAATTCCTCTCACACTCATACGTTTAGGGGAAAATATCTTCGTATTTTAAATGAAGAAACTCTGTAATTAAAAGAGAATATGCCTCAGTCTGACCACTTTCTGTGTCTGACAAGAATAAATGAGAGATACATATATAATAAAGGAACCACCTTTCTAATAAGTCCCTCCTCCGGGGCAGCCCAAAATTTTGTTATTTTTCCGGGCCCCGGACGGGTTGTACTTCTCTGACACACACGCACACACACGCTTTTGCACACATACCTGCTGGCGTGAGGTGGCAGGCAGTGTTGCCTCCAACTCACGACAGCAGGTATGTGTGCAAAAGCGTGTGTGTGTGTGTGTGTGTGTTTGTGTGTGTGTGTGTGTGTGTGTGTGTGTGTAGACACAACACTGCCTGCCACTACTGCCGGGGGCACGGCGCGTGCAGGTTGTGAGTGGGCCTGCTGAATCAAGTTTTGTATGCGAGTGCATGCGTATGAATGTGTGTATAGGCTTCGCATGTACATACCTGAGTCAGTAACAGGGATGCAC
>Ga0307942_1002702_pt1 | contig 14403 bp, 14 predicted proteins | sample OrgLakmetagen175_FD_201846 | JGI IMG/M metagenome (GOLD analysis project Ga0307942, IMG submission 201846) | Saline water microbial communities from Organic Lake, Antarctica - #175 | ecosystem: Environmental > Aquatic > Non-marine Saline and Alkaline > Saline | place: Antarctica: Organic Lake...
TGTGTGTATCTGTAAAATCTGTCCAGCTGGGATTGCAAGTGGGTAGGAGAATTTGTCATAAGAACGATGTCGTCAGCATAGTCACAGTTTGGAACCTTGGTGTGCTCCACAGCGGTCATAGCCCCATATTCAGCACTCAGAATGCCGATTAGTTGAGCATGCACGGTTTTGACAACTTTAGAAAAACTGTGTATTATCCGATCCTAAACACCGTTATATTGATCCAAACCTGTCAAAGTTTTGGATCATTGTGCAACTAAAAGTTGCCTTCGCGTAAGGATTGCACAAGCTGTCTTGCACCTATGCAGCTATTGTAAATAGTAACAGGAGTACAGGCTATCCACTTCATCATGTTGTGGTGGTAGCTTGTAAGGTGGCTGAGCTGATTTGAATCTGAAAACTCTCATATTCAAACCCACTCAGGAGGGGGTGGTTTGTGACATTGGATGATTCTGATTTGAGCCGCAATACATTATACAGATCCTGGTCTTCACTGCCTGCGTAGATGTGAGAATTATAGAATGCAGCTTTTTCCTGGGAATCCGAAGTCTGCTGATCCTTAGAAAAGGAAGGGTAAGATTTCTTCGGCCGGCATCTGGAGCGGAAGCCTGCAACCAAATAACCTCATTAAAGAAACAGAGAGGTTGTTGATGAGAAAGGAGAGAGCATGGATAACCCAACCCTCAGCAGGGATAGCTAGGAAAACTTCACTGATAGTAGTGTATTTTTTCCGTAATCAATCGCTTTTTTCTGGCAATCTGTTTGTGGATATGTGAGGTTTGTTGCTCGTGATCGAAATTTTAATAGTGTTTTCCTGGTATCTAAATTAAACAAAAATGGCCATCACTGCGTCGCGGACCAGCGTCGGGGTGCGACGTGTTCAAGTATTTGCTTCGACTTTGTGGACCCTGCTTCAAAAGAGACTTAACGTGCCTGCATAAAACACGCCCATACGCAGGCTCGCCCCAGTTTCGACAGCAAGCCAGCGTTGAGAATTCCCAGCAGGTCGCCAACTGTCCGTGCCTCAGCCCAGCAAGCCTCCCCTGCCCTCCCCTCCAGTCTGCAGAAAATTGTTGGGGCCTTCCAAATGGTGCCAGATCCCATGGCACGTTACAAGCAGCTCCTCTACTTTGCAAACAAGCTAGAAAAGCTGCCTGTGGACGACCACGTCCCACAGAACAAGGTGGAAGGCTGCGTCTCGCAGGTGAGTCTTGTAATTCCATCTTTCCCTCATTTAATTGTGCATGCCACACAAACACGCAAAGGAGGTGAGCACATACACACATACGCACACACAAACAGACACGCATACGCACGCACGCACACACACACACACACACACACACGCGCACACACACACACACACACACACACATACACACACACACACACACACACGCACACACATACACACACACACACACATACACGCAAAGACACACCTTGTTTGCTCTAGAGTGCTTGATCGTCTCTCTCACGAACGAGGCGTCTTTTTAACATCAGACTTAATATGCTTTGCCGAGCTGTGCATTGTAGGGTCCACCATAACATTTAAACACATAGCATGGTTATGCACTACCGTAAACCGTATAACATAGCTGCTAGCAGGCAAGTTATAAATGTGTGTGCGTAGATGAAGGGTGTTACCTCGGAGTCTCAAATGTCCACATGATATTGAACAAAATACTCCGCACGGCTCCGGCCAACCCTACCTAGCATGCCAACTGAGTGCCAAATTTTTCCACGTGGCATGGCATGATGCTCAGCAATGTAGCTTTTATGCAGCGTATGGCACACTGGTGCTCGCAGGTGTGGGTCAAGCCAGAGCTGCGTGACGACGGCAAGCTGTACTGGGCAGCGGACAGTGACAGCCAGCTTACAAAGGGATTGGCCGCGCTACTGGTGCTGGGCCTGAGTGGGTGCAGCCCTCAGGAAATCCTGCAGCTGGACGTAAGTTGGGCTAGGACGCGGCAAATCTCACACTCTCGTACTCTTTCGCCCTGTTATAATGCTTGGGCTGGGTGGCTCGACTGTGAAAGGCTTGGCTCGACTGTAACAGACTTGTCGTGTGTTGGTGGCACGACTGGTTGGTGGCGTGCCTGTACGCTTGAGCCAAGCCTGATTGGTTGCTCGAATGCAGCATGGGTCAGACTGTAACGGCTTGGGTTGGCTAAATTGTAGCAGGTGCTAAAAGGTTGAGCTCAGGCTCTTGCAGCAAGACCTACGTTCAGCAAAGGTTAGAGGACGAGCACTTCAGACACACGGCCATGTGCAGTGTGTTACTGAAGAACCGGTTATTGGTTTAATATTGGTTTGTGGCTGAAGCAGAGGCACCCTCTAGGAGCTTAGCGAAGATTGTGGTTTGGTTGCCAGCCATCGTGCCTGTTTGCGGTCGCAAGAGTGTGTCACCCTCACACTATAAACACAGTCGCAAGAGTGTGTCACCCTCACACTATAAACACAGTCGCAAGAGTGTGTCACCCTCACACACAGAGCGTGTCACCCTTACACTATAAACACGGTCGCAAGAGTGTGTCACCCTCACACACAGAGTGTGTCACCCTCACACTATAAACACGGTCGCAAGAGTGTGTCACCCTCACACCATTAACAAAATGGCTGCACAAAGACGTGCACATAAAAGCGCGAACGCCCACACACGCAAACAAACGTTTTAACCTTTTTTGTTCGTCTACATGGCCAACATGTTTCTAGCGCAGCTAGGATACGTGGTTGGAATCAGGATTAAGATTCACTCTTTGCTACGAGCAGACACACTTGTGAGCGTATATACTATCAGGCAGTTCCATTTGTCGGCACGAATTGTTCATGAAGGGCACATCAAGCAAACATCCATGTCGAAGTGTACACCAGGCATGCACACGCATACACATACACACACATGTGTGCGCATGTACACACACACTCACACACACATTCATACGCATGCAAAAGTTTGTTTTTTGCCTAATGCCTGCCTGCAGCCAAGCTTCATTGGGATGCTTGGGCTGCAACAGAGTTTAACCCCCAGTCGCAACAACGGTTTCCTTAACATGTTCAAGCTCATGCAACGGAAGACGCTGGAGATGGCAGCCAGTGCGCTGAAGCAGCAGGTGTGTGGGTGTGGGTGTGGGTGTGGACGTGGGTGTGGGTGTGGGTGTGGGTGTGGGTGTGGGTGTGGGTGTGGGTGTGGGTGTGGGCGTGGGCGTGGGTGTGGACGTGGGTGTAAGTGTGGGTGTGGGTGTGGGTGTGGGTGTGGGCGTGGGGTGTGTGGACGTGAGTGTGGGTGTGGGTGTGGGTGTGGGTGTGGGTGTGGGCGTGGGCGTGGGTGTGGACGTGGGTGTGGGTGTGGGTGTGGGTGTGGGCGTGGCCGTGGGTGTGGACGTGGGTGTGGGTGTGGACGTGGGTGTGGTTGTGGGTGTGGGTGTGGACGTGGGTGTGGACGTGGGTGTAAGTGTGGGTGTGGCGTGGGTGTGGGTGAAAAAAGTGCTGCATCTAGCATGTAGCCATTTCGTACGTGCCTGCACGTGTATTGCTAAATCATATGCGCGTATCAGTGCACTTGATAAGCTGCTTTGATGCAGCACGTACCAGGCAAAAGCCAGAGCCGTTCAATGTAAGGATTTTTCTGTATAGCATGTATCACTGTTTACACTGGAGGTTTGAGCAGGTCTTGTAACATGCTGCCGTCACCCACGGTGCGTTAAAACAATTACCTCACTTTACTGTAAAATGTATTATTATTATTAAGGGTGGGTCATGACCTCGCCAAGACTCGCCGAGTGTGAGGCTCGCCGAGACTTGGCGGGCCTCTTTCCCGGTGTGGAAGACACTCGTCGGCCAGCGAGGGTGTCCACTTTTTAGGCGGAATCAGCCCCATCTCCCCAGAAATTCCCAAACATTCCCATATCCGACTTTTTAATGGCTGATTTGGCTGACAGGCCCATCTTTTTAACGAAGTATCGTCATTAATAATTATTATTTATTATTATATAACACCAGGAAAATTGAAAATGGGTGTGCAACAGGGGGGGGTGTAAACGAAAACCGGATTTTCCTGGCTCACACGCCCATATTTTCCATCTGATCTCAACGTTAATATTCATTAATATATATAGGCAAATAACATGAAAATTTTCGGCTCAATTCGCGCAGATTTAAGAAAAAGATTTTCTAACCGTAATGCACCAACTAGAGCCTCCCCAGCGAGTGCCGAGCCTCGTTGAGGCTCGTTGAGCCTCGCTGGCAAAATCAGACACCCTATTTACCCACTCTTAATTATAAATATTACTAAATATACACACATACCATCTTGTCCAGCCCCAAAGGTAAGTAATAAGCCTTCATGTCATGCACACGTTTGGCCCTGCTAGTTACGTACGGATTTACCTCATATGCTGCACAGTACCTGCACAACACTTGCGCAATACAGTCACGTACAGGTTGAAATCATGCGCTACACAGCACAAGGTTCACTTGGTCATGTACAAATTTACCTCATATGCTGCACAGTACCTGCACAACATTTGCGCAATACAGTCACGTACAGGTTGAAATTCTGCGCTACACAGCACAAGGTTCACTTGGTCATGTACAAATTTACCTCGTGTGCTGCACAGCACTCGCTCAACACTTGCGTGCATGACTTTAACCCGTACATAACTGTATTGCGTAAGGTTCACTTTGTACTTGGGTGCCTTACACGCAACAGCAAAGGTGTGCTAGGCCAGGCTGTGTCTCTGTCCCACAGCTGTTTATGTGTGTGGGTAAGCCTTAGACAACAACTTTCTTACTGGGACATGCTCTCACACGTGTGCATGCACACACACACACACACACACACACACAAACACATTTACTCACGCATACAGCCACACTCACACACATGCACACAATCACGAGCAGGAGGATAGCAGCAGCGGAATTCACGATGCCAGCAGCAGTAGCAGCAGCAGTGCGCAAGAGGGTACGCAGGCCAGCAGCAGCGGCGCTCAGGATGCAGGAAGCAGCAGCGGCAGCAGCAGTCGGACGCCGATTCAGGATGGCATGCGCAGAAAAATAGAGGCGGCACTGCAGCCCTCACGGTGTGTGTCTTCTTGTTCTTGTGTGTGTATGTGTGTGTACATACCTGTGTGTGAGTGTGTGTGTTGAACAATCCGCGATTCCTTTGTGTGTATGTACATGTGTGAGTGTGTGTGCTGAGCAATCAATCCGCGATGTGATGAGGGAGGGGACGAAACAAGATGGCCAAAAGTGAAGAGCGCCAAACTGAGTGTAGGCTGCGCAGAAAAATGGAGCAGCTCTGCGGCCCTCAAACAAAGCAGCTCATAATGGAGATGAGGGAGGGGGGAATGACGTGCGACCATATTAATGATTGCCAAGCTGAGTGGGATGCGTGCAAGGGAGGGGGTAGTGCGCTAACCTGCTGGAACCTTGTAGGTCTGAAACAGGAATAAGTGAGGGGACCTTGGGAGTTGCGTGAGAGAATAATGACTGAGGAGATCTTGCGTGTTGTGTAAGTGAGGGATATGCAAACAGCAGCGTAACATCACAGGCGACCCATGGTGTCAGAGCAGGGTTGGCCAGGACTATGTATATACGGTGTATATACGGTATTTTTGGAGGAATTTTACCAAAATACGGTCGTATACAATGCATATACTGCTTGTCCACGATGAATTTCGGATATTAAATCATTATTTGGCCAGAAATGGAAAAATGTCAAGTTCTTTTACGTTTGCATGTGAATTACGTCCTCACAACTGCCCAGAAAAAGGGGAAACATCAGAGGTGGTCGACGGAGGACTGAAAAGGGGGCGTTTTTGAAATGTTCCCAGAGTATGCGCACCCCAGCTGGCAGTTTCTAAGCTTAGCACCCAGACGTAGCTGCTAATAACACCTGAGCTTGAAAACTCCCAGTAAGGAGGGGTGCACATGCCTAATTGCCCGCAGCGTGAACCCCACTTATTACCACAAATTTTTCATACCAGGTCACCCACTGCACCAATCTGGAATATTTTTAATAGTATATAATCTTATTAGAAAAGAATATCGTTCAACAAGAAAAAAGAGGAAACGGTTGAGTGGTTGGTGCTGTATGAGGATTTGAGCCATTTTCCCATGGAAATCACCAACAGGGTGTACATGCACCATGTGTGCCTAATCCAGTCTATCTCAGCACGCAAAGCGACCCACGTAAAACTGGGCACGTGCTCGGGTAGCTCTCAATGCCAGCTACACTTTGGTACTAAAATGGTGTCGATCGGATGAAGTGGCTGTGAGTGGCTGCCTGTTGAATGCCAAAATGCACATTTTCAGGCATTTCCTCGGTTGACCCCCTCTGATACATATGTAAAGGTATATAAATAAATGGAAAGGTAGGAAAATTGAACTCAAACTAAGAAAAAATAGCAGTTGAGAGGACCAAGTAAGTAAAAAGATGGAGAAACTGGGGAAGAACACAGATAATAAGCAAGAGTGCAATGAGAGGTATTATTTTGCTTCACTTCAAAAACTGGAGTTCAAGTATTACACACTGAACTCAGCAGTTTTGATGTCACGAATTGGTTGTGGACAAACGGTAATATGCGGTTCTGGCCGATCAACCCTATGCCAGACTAAAAGCCAGGATCATAAATCATTAAGTTGCTTGCAGAACACGCCGGTACAGTTCGGAAAGGGTGTGTTTTGGGTGCAGGCTGTGAAAATTTGACACTGATTTTTTATGGGTGGGGGTAGTCCAATGCCTTGGACTTGTGGGTGGGAGTCCCAGCAGGATTTGGCCAGCACTCATCTGACTGGCTGTTGTGTAGTCATATTATATGATGGCTTCTTGCCCTTTTAGCAAAGAGTGCCTTACGTAGTACGAGGAAGGGAGTGCTACAGCCAAATTCAGGTTGGGAAGACCTACATTGTGGTGGTGGTGGTGGTGGTGGTGGTGTGTACGGTCTTTTGCAGGCAAACTGTATTCTTATTTACGGTCTTATATCTCAGGAGTGCTTTTGGTGGTGGTGATGGTGGTGGTGGTGGTGGTGGTGGTGGTGGTGGTGGTGGTGGTGGTGGTGGTGTGTGTGTGTGTGTGTGTGTTATTGTGTGTGTGTGTGCGGTCTTTTGCAGGCAAACTGTATTATTATTGACTCTGATACCATGGGAGTGTTTTGTACGCTCGTGGCCCACCCTTAGAGCATGAGATAAGAGTGAGTGCTCAAACTTGAAAACTTACTTTCAACCCTCTTGTTCTGAGGATGCAAAAATTTGTCCGCACTTACACGCAGACACATACACATACACACGCAGATGCTTGTTATTGTGGCTCGTTGTCGGGGCTGCATGCCACCTCACATACGTGCACACAATCTCATTGTCTGTGCCACTCATATACACTTCTGTACTGGACAAAAGTGCTTGCAGGCTGTGCTCTCACATACACACACAAACACAAATACACACACTTATGCAACTCTCTCCCTCTTTCCCCTCCCCCCTCCCTCACAGGCACACATACACATACATACACTTACCATGCATACACATGCATACACAGGCACACATACACATACATACACTCACCATGCATGCCTACGGCTTGCAGGCTCGTCATCATGGACGACAGTGCGTCTCACGCCGGCCATGCCGCCATGATGACTGCTCCAGGCAAGTCTGGCAGCAGTGGAGAGACACACTTCACTGTCCAGATTGTGTCCCCTAAGTTCGAGGGCCTCATGCTCGTCAAGCGCCAACGTTTGGTGTACTCGGTGAGTCCATTTGGACGTATGTGTGTGTGCATGTGTGTCCGTGTGTGTGTAGTTGTGTGTGTGCGTGTTTGTCCGTGTGTGTCCGTGTTTGTGCGTGTGATTGTGTGTGTATATGTATACGTGCATGTGTGCAAGCGTGCGTGTGTATGTGTGCACGTGCGAGCGTACGTGCGTGTGCATTTGCTTGCATGTATGTGCGTATGTAGTATCAGTGTGCATCTGTGTAAGTTAGTGTAATTCGAGCATTGATTATTGATTATGTATTTCGGGTGTAAGATTACCACAGTTCCAGTTAAGCAGTATCAGAAGATCGTATATAATATTCAGGCTTGTGCTCAGACGGTCAGACGATACGGTAAAAAAAAATTTAAAATATTGGTGACTGCACAGTACGGTGTACGGTACGATGCCAAGCTGGCACTGCCAGTGCAAAAATGGCCTCAGAGAGGCCTCTTCGCCCCAACAACTCCCATTTCCACCTCCAGCATACTCCTCTCACGTCTTGACGCCACACAATGCTTCCCTGAACGACCCTGAGGCTGGGTTGGGGCTGCATCAGCTCGGGGGAAGGGCCCAGCAGTGGCTTGCATGGAAAGTAGGACGCAGTTCTTGATTCCTGTCTAATGATAAGCGTTCGAGCAATTGCTGCAAAAATAAAATAATTATCTTGGGTCGAAACTGGAACCAAACGGCCAAATTACGGTCAAAATTGTACTGTACTGTACAGTGACCACTGTCCTGTCCTGTCCTGTACAATTGTACTGTACTGTACAGTGACCACTGTCCTGTCCTGTACAATTGTACTGTACTGTACAGTGACCACTGTCCTGTCCTGTACAATTGTACTGTACTGTACAATGACCACTGTCCTGTCTGTGCAATTGTACTGTACTGTACAATGACCACTGTCCTGTCTGTGCAATTGTACTGTACTGTACAGTGACCACTGTCCTGTCCTGTACAATTTGAGACTGTACTATTAGTCAATTCGACTGCCTTAGAGCAGTGCGATAAAATACGGTACCGTGACTACGGTCAAAAATTCCTAAGACGGCTTTTTTTGCCCAAGCCTGATATTATTGCACATGGGCTTTGCTTAAATGAACAGGGGCGCAGTCTCGCACCAAATTGGGAGGCATTACAGGCCTTTTGCACTTGCTCTGCAAGTTGTTACAGTGTGCTGTATAGCGGGTGTGTACACAGTGTGGGCGATGTAAATTTTAGTGTGCTGTGTGCCATGTGCTGTGCATGACCAGTACAGTGTGTTGCTCTGCAACTTGTTCTAGTGTACTGCATAGCAAGGATAGGGTGACGCTGTACGTTTTGGTGTGCTGTTCAGTGGGTATATGGTGCGGCATTGCAACTTTGAATGTGCTGTGCGATGTATACTGGGTAACGCGTCCTCAGAGTTTGGAGGGCCCACACCTTGAAGTTGCGCTTTCGTGGCCCTCAATTTGGTAAGGTGCAGGAAATATAGTCCGCTGCACGTATGCAAAACACTGGAGCAAATCAACTTAGTCATACAGCCTCTCTGTTGCCAATTTTTGGTGAAGTGCAAATCTCTGGAGCAAGTCCAAATTACTTGGGCCGCACAGAGCCTCTCCGCCCCAAGCTCCCGCCGTTTTTATGTGAAAGGGGTATTCCTCTTGCAAAGTTAAAAAAGTGCAGCACTCTTAACAATGTGCTGAGGTTGTGTGTAAAAGGCCTAAGCCATCCATACCTAAATCGACTACACTTGAATACGCAAGCCTTTCCTGTAACTTCACCTCTGTGTGGTGGAGTTATGTTCCGGCACTTGTTCAGTATAGGCAGGAGGAACACAATTAGTAGGCAAAAGGAACGCAAACAGGCAGGAGGAACACAAATAGATTGAAGATGGACAAAAAAGGGAAGCATGCACTTTTGTGCAAAAGAGCATCACGCAAGTCACTTGCCTGTAAGAACTGGTGTTCTTCTGCAAGCAGATAACTCACGAGTCTCACGACACTCAAAACCAAAGTGGCTCCTTTTCCATATACTTACTTTTTGTTGTCCAAGAACTGCTTGTCAAAGCAAATTACTGTCGCAGCTAAGTACAAGACTTGGTAGTAAAGCACAAGTGCCCCGTGCGGTGTTTGATTTAATAGCTACGCAATTAACCGGCACTTCTAATGCTGCTGTCACTTTTTCCGCCTGTGCTCCTCGTCATTTCTGTTACTTATAACACTCAGATTCTTCCTCATTTAAATGTGACATGTTCCCCTCAAAACATCCCCTCAATAAATAGGCAATGTGGGAGGAAGCTCACAAAATTCTCTCGCACCCACAAACTTATTCCTTAACGCCTATGCCTCTGCACGCTCACCTGGTCTTCACTGCTTGCACCTGCAGTTGTTGGATGAAGAGTTCAATGCAGGCTTGCACGCCCTATCATTGAGCACCAAGACCCCAGCCGAAGTAGGAGAGAAGTAGCAGCTGGGAAGTGGTGGCTGACCCGGGCTCCTACAGATCGGCGTCCTCTTTTCTTGTTTTCTTCTTAACCCAATCCTTGGACTTTTTTATGCTATCGGTTTTGATTGCAAAAACCACTGTGTAACCCTAAGTGCAATGGGCTAAATCCGATTTTGGTTTGTGTTGGTAGGCGTTGTTTGCTTTTGAAAGTTTCATGGAACGGCAAGGAGGAGTGAGTGGGAGCATTACAGAGTTTGCAGAGTAAGCCATCAGTCAAGGTAAGGTAAGATTAATTAACAAAAACTTGCCGCACTCAAATTGCGGCATTAAATGGTGCGTTAAAGCGAGGGCGTGTGGCAATGGTGCCTTCCACACCCAAAAGGATGATTGATATGCTGAGGAGCTGTTGCAGAGATTTAGTATTGTTCCATTGCGGCGGTCAGCTGATTTTGGAAGGTGATATCTACACAGTTCTTAATTTCAATGGACTTCATGCTTAAGCCTGCCAAGACATTTTTAAACTGTCTGTTCCTCCTCCATTATATTTGTAATTGTTTGCCTTATGGACCGTGATAGGGTAATTATATAAAATTTGTCAAATCCCATACAGCGGCATTGATGACAATGAAGCCAAGCACTCTGACCTACACCATGATGTCCATGACTTGTTTTTCCAGCCGGTTGCCTCAAATGGAAGAATGACATTAGCGCATCTGCACTGGCCTGCACTGAAAGCACAGCCAGACAGAATGGAACAGGAGCATGTCACGACGAATCATGGTACCAGCTCAAGCATGGATTGCAAGTATGAGCCATATCTACTTAGACTTTGCGGTCTGAGAAAAGAGCGAGTTTGTTACAAGAGAGTCGTCTAAACTGGCCAAACAACCAAATAGCCGTAAATCCATTGCTCACATTATAAATCCAGGGACAATCAAACGATTCGTCCATGCCACTGATTTAGCATGACAAGCACAAGCATTATACATTTCACTTGGGCCCTCCCTGATTTCCGTAATGATCATGCACAGATTGGTTGAGGCTGGCACGGACAAAGGATGCTACAATTTTTGAAAGGAACCTGTCAGAGGTTGACTCATCAGGCTCCGATGCATTCTGGAATAGCACCGATCTTTACCCAAAAGCATGCCATGCACTTTGGTTTTGCAACAATCACTAACGGTCCGCTATGTCTCCAGACAGCACGCTACACATACTCACAGGCTGTAAACACAGAAGTCAAGAATAATATTATAATTGCCACAACAAAGCTAGTGTCAAGTTAAATGAGGCTTTAAAGAAGAAATGTAGCAGTTCAACCACTACCTACTAAGGTATGCGCAGTGCTTAGAACTAGCAGCAGAAGGCGTGTGCGCGTAGGTTTTGGGAGTGCTGTTAACAAATTGCTGTCATCATTGCTGTTCCCAAACCTCACAACTCAGGACCTAAACGCTTTTGATAGTCCTGAATGTTTTCATGCCCAATCAACTTCTCCCACCAGGCTGTCCACAAGCATTACAAGCTAGTGAAATACAAAATGCCCAATCAAAGCCACTGGGATGTACTCAAGTACTCCAAGTGGTAGAAAGAGCTCCATCCTCCAAAAGTACACCGACAAAACTGTCCCAGATCCAGGACTGGAATTCTACGCAGCAAAACAATGAAAACTAAGCTCAGTGACTTTCTCAATGCTGCCTCCTCAGTAATAAAAAAGGTACCTTACATAGCAGTAACATTAAATGCCGAGTTGTGAGGATGATTGCCTCTGCACACAGTCCCATTGATCCTCATGAGTGGCCTGTGGCCTGACTTGTTTGTTTTCCCAACAGGAGCCCACGACGTGTCCACTTTCTTAAGTCAGAAGACAACAAGCTTTGTTTTTTCCTCCATGAAATACTTGCTTTTTATGAGCAGACTAGCAGTCGCACTTCGTGACTGAAGGCCTTTTTTTGTAAACCTTGTATACCTATCGGGCCACTTCTCAAATATAAAAGAGAATTCAAGCAATCTTCCCTCAGACAGCACCAATCTAGCGATCTCGGCGGAATTTGGCATATCATTCACCTCAGCTGGACGCCGCAAAAGAACAGCACATGGTTCTTTGCAGCATTCTTAATGAGCCCTTTTCAGGCCTTTTCCAAGCTTTCGATCAAATTCCTCCTGAGGCATATAACGATGTAAACCACACCTTTCCTAAGGATCTGGGTCTTGATCCAAAAAGTAAAGAAGCTGCCTCCAAGATCCTTGTGCTTCGCTCTGTTGCTAACGCTGCTAACTTGTCCATATCAAGGCTGGCAGTCGCACTTGACTGAAGTCCTTTTTTTGTAAAACTTGTGAACCTTAACTTGTCCATATCAGCCGTGCCCTTTCCAAGAACACCGCTGTTCACTCTCACCAAGGGCGAGATTCCGACTCGTCCAGCAACCCTCCTGATCCCCACTGATTTTTCTGTTGTGGTGAAGAATAAAGTAGCTACTCGGTACAAAAGAAGCTTCATTTCCTCAATCAGTGTGGGGTGCCATGACCAGCAGCTATATCAGTCAAAGTGCAAGACAGATAGCGCCACCAATACCCCCCTGATTTATAAGTTGATAAGTACGCAAAAAGCAAAAGCAATCCCTACAAGCGCTAGATGGCTAGCACATTTATTTTCCCCTCTTTCATCTCAGATCCTGCGGTGTTTCTCCTGTAAACAGAAGGAGCACGTTACATTTCTGCTTCTGCCACACAAATCAGCCAGGTAAACGGAAGCAGGGAAACATTACTAAACCCCCAACCTCACAGCTAACTTGCTGTGTGCCTCTAGGGCAGCTGCATCTAACTGGATGCACACACAATGCCACACGTGCCTATATGCTGGCTTTGCATGTCTCAGTCCACGTGGAGAAGGAACATTGTGATCTACCCGGCTGCACATCATAGTCAGTTCGTCCTAAAGCAGGCATACATCTATTCCTAATCTCTACAGTGCTGAAATCCTTGCTGCTGCCATCCTCAAACTTCATGCATAAACACTTGAGCCCAACATGATCACTCGTGCGCGAAGGATCGTGTTTCCACTGCGTCAATCCCCACATGATTTCTCTCCACAGGAAATATGCATTTCAGTTTCCCCCAACAGGAGCCCACGATGAGTCTACTTTCTTAAGCCAGAACAATTACAAGCTTAAATTTTTCCTCCATGAACTAATTGCTTTTTATTAGCAGGCGCATTTCTTGACTGAATGCCATTTGTTTGTAAAACCTTGTGACCTTACCTTAACTCACCTTACCTCAAGGACCTGGATCTTGATCCACAAGTAAAGAAGCTGCCTCCAAGCTCCATGTGCTGCACTCTGTCAACCATGCTGCTAAACTTGTCCATACCAAGCGTACCCTTCCAAAACTGCTACCAACTCTCACCAGGGGCCAGGTTCAGACCCATCCAGCAAAAGCTCCTGACCCCAACTGATTTGTCTTATTTTCTGTGGTGGATTATTAAAGCACCCGTACTGAAGTGGCTCCTTCTCCTCAATTAATATGGGAAGTTTTTTTTCACGGCCTGCGTTTCCCTTTCTATTGAGAGCCTTTCATATTCTCTAGCATTCCTAGCCAATACACGTTATGATCCTTGTTATCATATCATGTTGCCTTTATTACCGACGGTAGGTCAAATCCCTGTGTAAATCACAACGTGACTCATTGGAAATCATGGCATTACAGCAATCAATGGAATCCAAAGCCAAAACAGTGCCAAGTTAGTGGTGATGAATATCTGTCTATCCCCTGCTCAATAATCTGTCTACGTATTATCAAGGACAAAGCAACACAAATAAATGTATGCAGGATATGTACATCCCTCAAGTTTAATGTCGAAGCTGGTACATAATGGTTTGGACCAGCTTGAGCAACATAAGTACATAGTGGTTCAACTGGTACAAAGTATACTTTATAGAGTTTACAGAGTTTACAGAGTAAGCCATCAGTCAAAACGTGCGACTGCTAGGCTGCGTATGTAAAACATGTAAAACAAGTGAAGATTTGTTGTTGTAGCACCAGACTTGTGGCACCTACAAAAAAGCCCTTGGAAAGGGGAAAAAGGCACAACGCTGTATGTGACATTGCAGCACGGAATAAAATCAGTTAACAATCAAGCATCTGTCAGGACCAGCTGACCGCAGAAAATTATAATAGAATATTCTACTTTAAAATGGCATCAGAGGTGCGATTGGGGTGGGGG
>Ga0307942_1002703_pt1 | contig 14402 bp, 11 predicted proteins | sample OrgLakmetagen175_FD_201846 | JGI IMG/M metagenome (GOLD analysis project Ga0307942, IMG submission 201846) | Saline water microbial communities from Organic Lake, Antarctica - #175 | ecosystem: Environmental > Aquatic > Non-marine Saline and Alkaline > Saline | place: Antarctica: Organic Lake...
GGTCTCTGAAATCTCCAAGGTTTCAAGGCCCCTGCCCCTGCCCCTGCCCCTCCCCCTGCGACCCTGCAGGTGCATCCTAACCCACACTGCCTGCTTCTTCAGCTTCTGGGCTTCTGCTGCTGCTGCTGCTGCTGCTTTTGCTGTGAAGTGCAGATGCAAGCGCACCTGATGCTCCCCCCCACTCCACCTGAGTTGCAGCTGTGCCCACACATGCCTCTCTCCTGGAGAGGCTTGCACTCCCAATGGTGCAAGCACCTTGGGCCTCCCCACGGGCCTCTTAACTGGGGCAGGGCGGGATGCAATGCTGGCTGCAATGGCTGCATCCCTGGCTGCTACTGCCTGTTGCACATCAGGCCTGAGGCGGATGATGAGCTCCCGAGCGGGACCATCGTCCTCTGTGCGCTTCCGTTTGGTGCAACCTAGGTCAAATGGTGATGCTTGCCCCTTAGGGCGACGGGGTTCCATTGGGGAGACCCAGAAATTACCGCATTAAAAAGTCTAAGTATTGCGAGGTCCGAAAAAACTTTATTTATTTTCGGCTTGACTTACTGCGAGGGGCCTCAATAATTATTTAATTACTCGCAAAACAACCAAGCGCAGTACGGTATGCCACTTGGAGATCACAAGAGGGTACAAATCGCACATACACACGCACACTCTCGCCCTTTACAAACAGGTCGGTCGAGCCACTGGCGAGCTCAACTCGGCAATGGGCACGCTGAAGCTGGACATGAAGCCGCCCATTGCGCCGTACTTTGAGCTGTTCAAGGTACGCAAAAATAATGGACAGGCAAGGTCAAGCACACAGACTGTGCTCATGGGTTTAAGAAAGCGGGGCATGAGGCCACTTGTTGCGCCACACTTTCTGGTCACTCAGGGCCACACTCTCAGGTTACTCAAATTAATCAAGGAAGAACATAGTTGGGCAGGTGAAGCAAGCGTGTGAATTGACAGGTTTGTTTTAACTCATGCCAAGCTTGCTGGACAGAAGCCCCTCCTTTGGCGAATTACGATCGAAAGCATCCTGTATCCACCTGCATCCTGCACCTGCATCCTGCATCCTGCACCTGACCTGCACCTGCACCTGCACCTAACCTGCACCTGCACCTGCACCTGCATCCTGTATCTGCCACCTGCCTTTGCTTTCAAGGTGTTACCCTGTTTGTTACGATTCAGGCGCACCACGCCATCAATGAGGAGCTGTTCTACCAGGAGATGGCAAAGCCTGAGCTGGAGCCGCGAGAGCCCCTTGATTACCTGGTAACCACTTTACGTTGATTGGAATGAATACCTGGTAACGACTTACGTTGATTGGAATGATTACCTGGTAACGACTTACGTTGATTGGAATGATTACCTGGTAACGACTTACGTTGATTGAAACGATTACCTGGTAACGATTACCTGGTAACGACTTACGTTGATTGGAATGATTGCCTGGTAACAACTTACGCTGATTGGAATGATTACTTGGTAACGACTTACGTTGATTGGAATGATTACCTGGTAACGACTTTACGTTGATTGGAATGATTACCTGGTAACGACTGTACGTTGATTGGAAGGAGCCAGATGTAATGTACAGATTTTCAAGGTGTACTTGTGCATATTCTGCTTGCACTTTGTATACATAGGAGTTCGCAGAAGTAGCTGAGGTGGCGGTTGACACACACTAGTGAAAGGCGTGATGTTTGTAAATCTTGGTGGCTCCTTGTAGTTTTAGCCAGTTGCTATAAGTTGAGGCAGGCAGGTGGAACGGACTGATGGAGAGGAAAGTCATAATATCCGGAAAACAGTTTTATTATTGAATTAGTTCCTATAAGACCAAGCAGGTGGAACGGACACGCATGGAAAGGCAAAGCAACCTATCTCAGAACTGCAAGGTGCCTTCACACTAAGACTGTAGAGCCACACACTCACGTTCACACGCAGGAGTGAGTTGTTTTGGCCGCACGCATGCACCCCCAACACACATGCACACACTCACGCTCACTTGCAGGAGTGAGTTGTTTTGGCCGCACACATGCACGCACTCACACTCACACACAGGAGTGAGTTGTTTTGGCCGCACGTATGCACCGCCAACACAACTGTCTGTAACTTTGCGTTCATGTGCACCGCAGGTTGAGCAGACCAAGATCCTGACTGGAAAAGTCCAGGAGTTCCTCAAGCTGGGCCTCCCCCTGCAATGGATCCACGGTGACCTGCATTACGACAACGTGCTAGTGGTGAGATGCAGCTTGTTAAATTGCCGAAACTTTTTTTAACGGACGTTACAGCTCCGTATTGTATTTGTATTTGTGGGCGTTGATTGATAGCACAAGTACGATCAGCACGGAAACTTTACGGTACTGACCAACGCAAGCCAGCTCCAAAATGCTGTGTGCAATGTTGTGGTGTGTGGTGTGGTGTGGTGTGGTGTGGTGTGGTGTGGTGTGGTGTGGTGTGGTGTGGTGTGGTGTGGTGTGGTGTGGTGTGGTGTGGTGTGGTGTGGTGTGGTGTGGTATGGTGTAGTGTGGTGTAGTGTAGTGTGGTGTAGTGTGGTGTGGTGTGGTGTAGTGTGGTGTGGTGTGGTGTGGTGTAGTGTGGTGTGGTATAGTGTAGTGTAGTGTAGTGTAGTGCAGTGTAGTGTAGTGTAGTGTAGTGCAGTATAGTCTAGTGTGGTGTGGTGTAGTGTGGTGTGGTGTGGTGTGATACGGTGTGGTGTGGTGTGCAGGTAGTTCCGCTTCCTGTGTAGCTCTTTCGTTTCTGCTTCACTGTACCTGTCAATCACATATTTGGTTGGTCCTGTCGGATGGCGACACGGCGTCTAGCCTCCTCGATTCCTCGACTCCTCGATCTTACTCTTGTGCATCATGCTTTGTGTGTTGTGTATAACACACTGTGTTTCTGTGTATCTGTATCCTGTGTATGCTGTGTATCCTGTGCATCTGTGTATCTGTGTACCATACACTCAATCTTACTCTTGTGCATCATGCTTTGTGTGTTGTGTATTACACACTGTTTCTGTGTACCTGTATCCTGTGTATCCTGTGTATCTGTATTCTGTATCTGTGTACCATACACTCAATCTTACTCTTGTGCATCATGCTTTGTGTATTGTACATCATGCTTTGTGTATTGTGTATCATGCTCCTTGGGGTCAGCTCTGTGGCAATAATGTTGCACTGCACACGCGCACACCCACCCACCCACACACTCACATATACACATTGATTCTAATCTCCAGGTGGGTGACAAGGTGTCTGGCCTCCTCGACTTTGAGTTTTGCTCGTACGACTGGAGAGCCATGGAGCTAGCTGTGGCCCTGAGCAAGTGAGTTTTGAAATGAATAAGCGTACCCTGGTCTGTGTACACATCTCTATGTGACTTATATCACATGTCTCCATGTTACTCTGTGTACACATCACTTTGTGACTTATATCACATATCTCTATGTGACTCTGTGTACACGTATCCGTGTATACACCGTATATATATGGTTCTGGCCAACCCTACTTATATACATGGTTCAAACACGCAAACCTCAAACATGCTGGACCGGACCAGCGTGTCAATGGGCGAGTAGGTTCATTGGGGGAATGCTGCAAGAAGACTGGCATATGATAATAAGGACGCGTAAGTTGCAAGTAATGTATTCTTGTGGCCCTTATGTGTTGGCATTGAGAAATTGATTCACATCAGTGAGAACCAAGATCAAATGGTGGGCACTAAGATTCGACGTGTCAAGCAGTGAGGGTTGGTAGTCATAGGAGAGAAGGGTCGCACAGATGGAGAGGGGTGGGTGACGCATGGCCATCTTGGAATGGCAGCATAAATGTAGGGTTGGCCAGAACCATATATATACAGTGTATATACGGTATTTTTGGCATGGAAATCACCAAATATACGGTCATATACGGTGTATATATACGGTTCTGGCCAACCCTACATAAATGCAAATGAACCTTTTGCCTTTCACTTGTTACAAAGATCAACCTGCACATTTATTACCTCACACAAAGATCGGTTCTTTAGGGGCAGAGCTCTGCTGTCACTTCAACCTGTTGCTGGGCAAATGGTGTAGCACTACCACTTAAAAGTACACTGCTGCCGAATTGATGCGGGGGGTAAAATGTAGTTACGGTACAGCCTGTGCTTGAGATTGTAGCTCACACTTAAGGATAGGAATAGGACAGCTTGGGCTGAAACTTCCAATGGATTTTCACTTTCACGTGCTAACAGGTACGTGGGTGAAGAGGAGCCCCTGCCCCCTACCCTGGACTTCATGGAGGTCCGTACTCTGGTTACTGTGATTTGCGTTATTGTGTGTGCCTGTGCGTGTGCGCAGCAGCGGTTCCACTGCTCTGCGTGTCAAGGGGAGTGTGCTTTTCTTAGAACATTTCTTGCCTGATCTTCATTGAAGTGGCCGAAAAACAGCTCTCGCCTTTTTGGTACCAATGCTTAAAGGAACCTGGTGAGGTCATGCTCGTGTAGGGTTGGACAGAACCGTATATGTACTCCGTACATGACCGCATAATCCGTGAAATATTTGTCAAGAATACCGTATACACACCACACCATATGTATATGGTTCTGGCCAACCCTGCGCACGTGTTGCAACAGCTGGGTGAGCATCCCCTGTTGGGTTACCGTGTTTCAGTTATCGCACAACCTTGCATATGATGAGAAGGCCAGCGTTAGAACATCGAAGTAAGATTCCAAGATACCTTACGTGTCACACCATCGTTGCTCTACCACTGCTCTACCACTGCTCCACCGGTGCTCTACCGTTGCTCCACCAATATCACTCAACCTCTGCTCCACCACTGCTCCACCGGTGCTCTACCATTGCTCCACCATTATCACGTTAGCTCTGCTCCACCGGTGCTCCACCACTGCTCCACTGGTGCTCTACCTCTGCTCTACCACTGCTCTACCGGTGCTCCACCATTGCTTTACCATTGCTCCACCATTATCACTCTACCTCTGCTCTACCACTGCTCTGCCACTGCTCTGCCACTGCTCTACCATTGCTCTACCACTGCTCTGCCACTGCTCTACCATTGCTTTACCACTGCTCTACCATTGCTTTACCATTGCTCCACCATTATCACTCTACCGCTGCTCTACCAAAAATTTTCCATGTGTCGCACCACTGCTCCACCATTGTCATCCCTTACCATTATCGCTCTACCACTGCCCTACCACGTGTCACACCATGAGTGCCCTACCACCACCCCGCCACCACATCGCACCCTGACCCTCCCAAAGCCCACAAGCAAAGTCACTTGTGTATGCACCACTCAAAAAGTCACTTGTATGTGCACCACTCAAAAGTCGCTTGTGTATGCACCACTCAAAAAATCACTTGTGTGTGCACCACTCAAAAAATCACTTGTGTGTGCACCACTCAAAAAGTCACGTGTGTGTGCACCACTCGAAAAATCACTTGTGTGTGCACCACTCAAAAAGTCACGTGTGTATGCACCACTCGAAAAATCACTTGTGTGTGCACCACTCAAAAAGTCACTTGTGTGTGCACCACTCAAAAGTCGCTTGCGTGTGCACCACTTAAAAAGTCACTTGTGTATGCACCACTCAAAAAGTCACTTGTATGTGCACCAGTCAAAAAGCCCCATGCCACTTTTCAGGCAAGCTCTCTTTGTGATCCAATATACTACTATACCGTACAGACTTTATATCACCGCGCAAAAATATCGTTTTTTGCCCTGCGGGGTGACTGCGCGCACGGAAAATATCTATTTTATTCTGGGGGTGCGGGATTGAAAAACGGGGATTTTTGGCGTATTTTGGAGCCTGTCAGGCAAAAGTCCCTGTGCGGGGTTGGTGTAAAATAAATATTTCCAGGGTGCGGGGTTGATGCGGGAGTGTGAAACTAAAATGTTTTTTTGGGGCTGCGGACTGAACCCAAGTCTGTACGGTACATCAAAGTGAGCTGCAGATCCCCATGCGCACCACCTGGATATTCACTCTTTTACATGCACTTGTTTTTGCGCACAGGGCTATGCTGTACACGGCCAGCTGACAGAGCTGGAAGCTGAGTGCATTCCTGTGAGTAACTCCAGAGGGTGGTCAATGGGGGAACTCTGCCCTGTCGGGACTCTGCAGGACAGACTTTACAAACGTGTTGCGGGAGGATCCAAAACTATCCAGAACTTACTGCAGACTGGCGTGGGCGCGTTTCCGCTGCAGCTCTCTTTGCCTCCGTTCTGCTTTCTTAAGATCCTCGCCCAGGATGCCACCTTCCTGCAACTGTCACGTTTCTCTCATTTCTAGGGTTGGCCAGGACCGTATATATACACCGTATATGACCGTATATTTGGTGATTTCCCTGCCAAAACTACTGTATATACACCATATATATATATATGATTCTGGCCAACCCTACTCATTTTGACTCAGATGTAGGTTGTCAGAGGGAAAAGAGGAATACTTGCAGGATAACAGCGTGCTGACAAATGTGTGTAAATGAAGGCACATAGGTTTGATCCTCCACATCTGATCACCGGCACTTTCTAGGAACCCTCATGCTGTGCGAGTCCCATGCTGCTGCTATGACATTTCTAGCACGTGAAAAGTGGGTTAATTAGCCACCCTCATATTTCGCTATCATATTTCGCTGCCGTCATGCATTTCGCTGCGCTACGTCATACTTTGCTGTCATACTTTGCTGCGCTCCAAAATGCGCTCCAGGCTCATTCCCCTGTTAATTTTGCCCCCTTGACCTTCCTTGCCCACTCTGTCTGCTTGCAGGATCTGATTAATCTTCGAATCGCGTCAAACGCAGTGTACTTTACCGGACGCGCTGTTGGTGGGGAGGATTCAATAGAGGCCCTGACCTCCCGTGCCGCCACTTACGCAAAGAGAGTAAAGTGGTGAGTAAGCTGGCATGTATGAAGCACAGATCATCACGCAATATTACACATCTTACTAAGTTGCAGACTTGTGTGAGTTGTAGACATGTGCCTGCAAATGTGACCACGCGTGCGCCCGTTACGCTACCTTTCTTTGCTTTGGTTTACACCAAATAATGAAAGCTTAGCTTTCAGGAGGTCTTTCAGGACAAACGTCCCGCTTGCACTTAAGCTCTGGATTCCAGCATAAGCTTGAAACCATACTTACAACTACTTGCTCTACACAATAAACGTCTGAACTCCAGCACAGGCTTGAAACCATGCTCACACCTATTTGCTCCTGCAAGGTAACGTTATCCCAGCACAGGCACGATACCTCGCTAACGCCTGTTTGTTCTTGCAGGGTGAACGCAAATCGTGACGCGCTCGTGGCTGCCATCAAAGGCAAAATGGCCGCCATCAACAAGAGCAAGGTGGCAGCGTGAAATGGCAGCCAGGCTGGAGTTGCTTGGTGTTGCTGACATGTAACATGTGACATGTGTCAGAGATGCTTGTTTCTGCTGGAGGGATGTGAGCCGGGAATATTTGTGTCTTTGCTTCCCTTTTGTTGCTGCGTTAGCGATGAGAGGTGTCAATGGTGTGGGGCAAGCTTTTGGATTTAAAGACATCATGAAGTACGGTATGTTCACTGGTCTAGTTCAAGTGCTGAACTGGTGTTGGTAGCATTCTCTGATAAAGTTTCTTTTACGATTAAAACGTACTGATTCTGATGGTGACAGGTCGCATAGAATTACTGCCTGTTTAAAGTTTGCTTGTCGGTTGGCTGTTCGTACCTCGTATTGCATTGATAAAATGTACAAGCAGTAGAGGACGCATCAATTTGAAGCAAAAGGGCGGAACACCATTAAGAGCCACCACCACAGATTAGAAAGGGAAAACCCGTGAGATTAGGACTGGCCTCGAATTCCAGGCTCCTAGTCCGCATGCTGACAGCGCTTCAAAAATGCTAACAAAACCAAAAAGGCGCTAGAAATAATCAAGGGAAAAGGGCTAGGCACCCAGCCACAAAAAAGGCCACATCTGGTTGGTTTGAAAAAGTCCTCGTCCTTGAAAAAGTTGGGCTATCTTCATATTGAGGTCTCGTGCAGTAAACAAGAAAGCTGTCACGTATCACAAGTGGTGTGGGAGTTCTGAGAGTGGTCCTAGAGGTTATCCATTTTTTATCCCCTCCTACTTGTACAAGGATTTGGACAAACATGTGTTGAGGAATTTCAGCAGGTTCAGATTGCGTGCACACCATTTGAAAGTGGAGTCTTGCAAATGGCATGGTGGTTCTAGCATTTGTGATTAATGTGAGTGTGGAGAAGTTCTAGGTGAGAAGCATGTGCTTTTCTTTTGCAAGTGTGCTGAAGTGTGCGAGCTGCGCATGAGATACAGAGACCTTTTTGAAGGAATGTTTAAGATTCTGCGTGTATTTGCTCCTTCGAGCTCTGAATTTCTTCCTTTCTTAACTTGTCATCACAGTATTACTGATTTTGAGATCAAAGCACTTCTGAATCAAGACTCATACAGACTCCTCAAGTTTGTGTCAGACTTAGTCTCAATTTTCGACACTGTGTCACGCCCAATCGTTGGCAGCGACAAATCGTGTGACGATCAGTAGAGGTGCTGAGTCTTATACTTTGCAGTGACCGTAATTTGATCTGACAACTGGTTGGTTTTGTTTCACCAGCCAATTGCCATCAGCCAGAGACTCGGGCTGTAGGCCATCCTTGTAACCCTTGTGACCCTTCATATTGAGGTGGGAAGACCAGCTGGCGTGCTGTGTGCAAAGGCTAACAAGATGTTCGTCCAGCAAAATGTATTCCTCGTCCTTGAACAGAGTGCCAGCCACGTTTTTCACAGATCCTGAGCTCATAAGGCCTTCATTTCCTGTATTGATGCATTACATTATATAATCTGTCATTGTAACCTACACCCAATTAGAATGACGTGCCAGGCAGACGTGCCAGGCAGACGTGTGATCTCGGCCTCATTGTTGTTACACCTTGATAATATAAACGAACGAACAAATAGAATCGGAGACCTTACACGGCACAGGGTCTCTTGAGGATCCCCTCTAATGGTACCTCTTAGAGTTCACATGTTGTCAATTGATTACCAAAACTATCAAATCCAGAAGATAAAGATTATCAATAAGACTGGCCATCCAGCTTATTGAGGAACAAGACATAAAGAAACTCTCAACTGTCAACCAATTTAACTGCTCCGTCACACGATTTGTCGCTGCCAACAATTGGGCGTGACACGTGCCAGGCAAAAGCTGTGCTCGGAATGTTTTAGCAGTCCTGCAGATGTGGCTTTTCATTCATCAATTAGCTTTCGCTTGACGCTTTCTTTACGCTTACTTCTCTCCTTCATTTACATTAGGGCGTCGCGTTACCCCTCACAGACCAGCGTGCATTAAGCCTGATCTCATAAGTGTTGTATTAGAATCCTTCTCAAAAATCAATCAGGTAAAATGTAACTAGCTTAGATGTACAAGGTTGGCCCCAAACCTTTCACTCTCAGAGTCTGTCTGCTAAATATCTTCCAAATTTAATACCTCATAAAGTAAACAACAAACAAGCTTGATAGATAACAAGCTGGAATGGGAAGCTCAAGTGTCACACTCAGTAATTTAAACCGACACCGGGACAACGAAATCGTGAGTGCAAGAGAAATGAACAACCTGTGCCAGGAGAACTGTCAAAAAGAGACTCGAACCAAAACATGATCAAGCACGACTAGTAGGGGTGATGATGTCAAAGGGGGGTGGAGAATGCCAACGTTCGAACCTAAATCCTGCGATAAAATGTAAAAAAGCAGTGTCCTGCACGCTTGTAAAAGCTACAACCTCTACAAGCTGTCTGAGACTTGCGTCGCCCCAGCTCCCACAAACATCCCATCCTCAGTGCCACGCACCCGCTCAGCCTGTGTGTACATTCCGTGTGGGTGTTACTGAGTGCGTTAACATATGTATGTTCGTGTGCGCATGTGTGTGTAAGTGTGAAAGAGAGAGAGAGAGATTTTTTTCTAGCGCAACAATTAGACAAGCACACTAAGACAGTTTCATTTCAGTAATGATGAAAGACTGTACACACACGCTAACCTACCCCCTCCCCCCTTCCACACACACGCACATATGCACACACACATACGCATGTACACACACATACACACGTATACACACACACACACACCAGCCTACAGACACAGGGTTGACCAGAAGGTAGAGCATGTGCATCATATATAGTGGGAAAGGAATATGAGTGAAACATAAACACAAAAGTATGCTCGCAGTTCACTGGCCAAGACGCACAAAACCAAACAGGTTGATTCTACATTCGCACCTCAGCCAAAGTTGCTGCTGCTGCCCTTGCCCTGCCATTGGCAGCTGCGCTGCTGCTGCTGCTGCCACCTCCTCTCGGTGCACCCCCTTTGCTTCCGCCCCGGTTAGCCTGGGTTGCACACAACGCACACATAAGAGACGGTAGGTCAGACAATGCACACATCAGAGAACAACAACTAGAGAACATCACGCAACATGATATAGAGAACAACATCAGACAACGCACACATCAGAGAAGGTGGGTCAGACAATCAGTCTCTCCCCAGCTCTTGCCCTGGCCAATTTGAGTGACTGATTAAGAAAGTGCACTAGGAACAAATTGACCCTTCGGGGGGCATCATTTCCCGCGATCGAAATGCGAGAGATCGTGCTCATGAAACAAATTTCCCCAATTAGGTTCGAACTTGTTGCGAGTAGATCGTCATTTGCTTTTTTGGGGTAGACGCGGGCATTTTCAATGTGAGTGTGAACATAGAAATGAATCTTGGACCATACGACTGCGTAAAATGGAGGCAGTCCAGGCAAAACAGCCCGCAGGAGGGGGGTAAAAAAAAATCGTAGACAGGCACGTCCAAATTTTGGGCCTATGGCCCAAAATGACCACCCACCCCCCCAAACCCCCCTTCCTGACCCCCTACATTAATAAAAAGGGTGTCATTCTGCACAGAATTAAAGCGTGCATTTATCTGTCTACTGATCATTTCAGGATAGCAATTTCTAGAGGAGTTGTAGGGCAAAAACTGATATGCACACGCTCTTGCACTGACCACCTAAATGGTGCACAAGCCCAGCCAAACCCTTTGCCAAAGTACATTTTTACTTCAGTTGTGCATTTGTACATGTTGCAACACATGAATTGCAAGTTTGGAATCATTTGCTGGTAGTTTGCCTGAACACACCCCCGCGGCCTACGTGGGGGCATTCCATGCATATCTGTGACCAAGCACCCAGACCCCCCACTGTAATCAATTCACCCAACAAGGGTGCCAATTGACTGGGCTTGAGCTGAGGATTCCAAAAATAAAAATAAAATTTTGTGGGAGTGGCCCAGAAAATGTCTGGAGCCCCCCCCCCTATTTTCAGAACCGCCCAAAAACTTGACCCCACCCCCGTGTCCCCGCTCAGAATCGACTCATTTTTATATCAATCAATAGCTCTCGACGCCAGGATACCGAATATATAATTTATATCGGAATTGACACGCCGCAAAAAGTTATGAGAACTCCTGCAGCCCGCATAGTTTTATTGTAGCACGTACGTGCAGCAGCTCCGTTCCACCAAACACGCATCAGATGCCGCGTGTGTGTTATTGGTATGTGACAGCTGAAACTATGAATATTTATGGCGTCCAAGATTCAAGGTCGTGTAGCTGCAGAAAGAACGCGCAGTTGTCAAGCTACATACAATGCAGGTAATTAAGCAACCTTTGCTTTGCATCGTTGTGAACAGCCAATCTTCTTTAGCTGCTCAGCATCTTATTCCTGTTAGCTGCCCAGCATTGTATTGCTCTTAGCTGTCCAACACTCTTATTCATGCCAAATAATTTTTAGGTTAAGGCGTCTTCCCAATGACGTGCGTTAGAAGTCGTCTTGTGCGAGCTGTCAAGTAGTGTGGTGGGCACCTTTGCGCAGCACAACCTCGTTTTTGGATGGCGACTACTTCATATTTCTGTGCATATCACCTTCAATCCTTGCCAAACATTGCATTCATACATTGCCTTCCTCTCTAGTAAACATTGCCTTTCGCCCAAATGCACTTCTGTACACTTCTGCCCACCCTAACACCACCATTCATTCCCCTGCCGTTCGAGAGCAATCTGTGTGGTCCCTGAGCGTTGCAGACACAGCCTTCCCTAAGAGGAATCTGATGAGCTACACAGGCACAGTGAAAACCCCAGGATCACTAATCTCTGCCACTCTGCCAACACACACCACACCAGCCACAGAATGGTGCGGGCCAACCTTACAAACAAAAGGGAGTAACACCGGCCCGAGTTGAGGCAGCAAAGAGGAGCCTCATGATTCGGTCCGACGTAGACAAATGAACATCCCAGCCAAAGTCGACGCTAAACTGAACGATAAAAAGTGAAGCACTAAGCACCCTTGACATCCCTCACCGTGGCCGGGATTGGAGCTGCAGTGGGTGGGTCTTGAGGAGTGTTGATATATGATTTATGATAGCCCAACCCAACAAAGACCCATCTCCAGCCCAACCAACATGTGTGCCATAAACTAAACTAAAAGGCTGGAAGGCAAGTAAGTGCCCTTGACATCCCTCACCGTGGCTGGGGTTGGAGCTGCGTTGGGTCCTGAGGAGTGTAGGTACAGCTCAGCTGAGAGGGGAGAGGTCCATGGGTGTGCCACCCAGTTAATGAGGTAGTGGGGGCTCACGACTGGGAGGCCGATGTCCAGGGCGGCTTGCACCAGCCTGTATGAATGAAGGCATGCACGCGTAGATCAGAGGAGCATAACTTGCGCAGCTTGCACCAACCTGCGTGAATGAGGGCGAGCATGTGCAATTAAGAGAAGCATCGCCTCTGATGAAGTGGGGGCTCATGACTGGGAGGCCGATGTCCAGGGTGGGTTGATGCACCAGCCTATCGCAACACAGCCTATTGCACCACAGCCTATTGCACCACAGCCTATTGCACCACAGCCTATTGCACCACAGTCTATTACACCACAGCCTATTGCACCACAGTCTATTGCACCACACCCTATTGCACCACAGCCTATTGCACCACAGTCTATTGCACCACAGCCTATTGCACCACACCCTATTGCACCACAGCCTATTGCACCACAGTCTATTGCACCACAGCCTATTGCACCACAGCCTATTGCACCACAGCCTATTGCACCACAGCCTATTGCACCACAGCCTATTGCACCACACCCTATTGCACCACAGCCTATTGCACCACAGCCTATTGCACCACAGTCTATTGCACCAGCCTACATGCACCGGCCTACGTGCACCGGCCTACGTGAGTGAACAGACGGAGCAACAGTTATGATGAGGGGGTGTGGGGGGGTCACGTACGGTAGGCGGCTTGCACCAGACGCTGTCAATTATCGAGTTGGGTGAGTGCATGCGTGCGTGAATGAGTGAGTGAGTGAATAGCAGGTGTGTCTGAGTGTGTGAGTGGGCATGTGTGTCTGAGTGAGCGTCTGTGCGGAAATTTGAGTGACTTTTTGAACTTAAGCACCAATCAAATTGAGCGATACTACTTTTTGATGCCCATGGCAATCCCTTCTCCTCAACCAGCAGTGGCGCATCCTACAAAAACAATCCACAGCAAACGCATAACGAGCCAAGTGGGTGATGTCAAAAGCTGGAGCTCAGCCTGTGCATCACCCCAAGTTCTGAGATCATAGGTAGAACAGGTGGCGCAAACATTGATTAGGTTTTCTCCCCCTACAGGGTGTACTTTTTTCACAGCAGATCATCCAACAGCAGATCAACAATTGCTCACAATTCCACTGCTTGATAAACCACTTTCTATCATAGTATATGGTCACTGCCTTTAAGTTCAGAACCTGGTCGGGCATGTCTGCCCAGCTAATGCGTGGCTAAGCCTATGGTCGACTCACTCATCCACAGCAGCCCTTTTGCCGGGGGAGATTCACGGCACTGCGGGCCAATGTGTCTCCTTTTCGTTAATTGATGCAGGGAGTGTTTTGCTGCCTGCATAGTTCTTCTTTTTCTCACTTTCACAGCAGCCCTGATTGCCTAAAGCATATGTTCATTGTGAATCGTTGAACTACTAGTCAGCATGGGCGTGGTCAGGTCTGTAGCTGCAGCGTATCATTGATCACTCCAAGCCATCCGTCATTCACTGTCTTTAAGCATCACCTGTCGGTGGAGGGCTTGGTGGGGTCTGCGACAGCCATGATGGGAGGTGAGGTTGGCTGTCCGCGTGCTGCTGCCCCCCTGCTGCTGCCATCAGCTCTCATGGCAGCCTGCCATTACACACAAGACACAAAAGTAAGTGGTTTTGTGGCTGCAGTGAGCGATGATGTGGATGTTGGAGCAATGTGTAACTATGCCATCAGCCCTCATGGCAGCCTTCCATTACACACAAGACACAAAAGTAAGTGGTTTTGTGGCTGCGGTGGCTGCGGTGCTGTAACTACACAAGACACGAAAGTAAA
>Ga0307942_1002704_pt1 | contig 14393 bp, 18 predicted proteins | sample OrgLakmetagen175_FD_201846 | JGI IMG/M metagenome (GOLD analysis project Ga0307942, IMG submission 201846) | Saline water microbial communities from Organic Lake, Antarctica - #175 | ecosystem: Environmental > Aquatic > Non-marine Saline and Alkaline > Saline | place: Antarctica: Organic Lake...
AGACTCATACAGACTCCTCAAGTTTGTGTCAGATTTAGTTTCAATTTTCGACACTGGTTGATTTTGTTTCACCAGCCAATTGCCATCAGCCAGAGACTCGGGCTGTAGGCCATCCTTGTAACCCTTCAGCAGCCCAACCCTTTTTGCTGCAACAGGTCAACAATTAACTTGTTCTTGATTTCCTTTCTCAGCAGAACACTAGACTTTTTCTTTTTCTTTCTGAGCTCATGGATTTATTTGTGGCTGGCCGAGACCAGTCAGCAGCCGATCAGCCAAACAACCTGGCTGAAGGTCACCCCCCATTGTAACCATTGTAAATATAAATCTTAATTTCTGAGCTTATGGATTTATTTGTGGCTTGCCGAGATTGGTCAGCAGTCGATCATCCGAACGTCCTGGCTGAAGGTAACCCCCCCATTGTAACTAGGGCCAACCTTTCAATGGATAATTCTCGACAGGCACATCAGTTTGAGCGCTCCTTGTTAAGCTAAATTTCAATTATGAAACACACAACCGTTTTGGTTGCCAATTAATATCAAAAAAAAGCATCTGATAGGACTGCGAGTATCCTCGTTGCCACTCTAGCACATAAAGCACCAATACACGAAAAAGAACAGAAAAATGTCTGCAGCAAAGATAGACGTATGTTTAGTTCTGATATGTGTGACGAAAAGAAGGGGAGGAACGCCCCCCTTAACGGACAACGTTACAACCTATCAGCAAAGCTGGAACACCATTGGCGCTCAATTATTTATTTGCAGGATGGTGCAGATCACACCCATCAAGCCGTCCTTTCTTGCAACATCCAACGCCAGTTCAAACTAGAGCGTGACGCCATTGCATGACGCCATTGCATCCTACAAAAAGGAACCCTAGACACCGATGCCTTCCTTCAGTGAAGGATTCTATTGTCTGTAAACAGTTGGGACCTATGCAACTTGCTATGGTATGGCCATATTGAAAGCAACCTACATAACTAGTAGACCTTGTATGGCCATATTAACAGCTACCTACACGAACAACAATATAAACAAAAGGACCTTGCGACTCACTTCCAAAAACCGCGATGCCTCTTCTCACACACAGAGGAGGCAACTGGATATTGGAAGGGACGTACAGCACACACACACACACACACACACATACACACGAAGACACACACACACACACACACACGAAGACAGACAGGCACAAACCTCGCTCCCTAGACAGCATGTACTCACTGTAACATTCATGAGCCCTAAACAGGACAGATTTAAGTTAAAACGCATGAACCCTCGTGACGGAAAATGGCTCTCACGGTCAAATCAAACACGTCAGACACACACACACACACAACGTGCACCAATCATAGTTACGAAAGGACACTGCCTGTTCTGCAGCTCGTATTGAAGGGCTGCCGGAAAGGATGAACAGCGCCGCAGTGCTGCACACTCTGTAACACACCAAATGCTTCCCTGTCCACTAACCTACCTAAACTCAATGTCTGTCCTACATGATGCGTACATCCACATGCCTCATTTGTCCCTGTACTAGGTTTGAAACACGTAACGTACACACATATACACATGGACACAAATGCTTCCCTGCCCTCCATGCCAGATGTCATGATTAAGGTTGGCAAAAAAAACATACACATACGTGCATACGGTGTGTTTATGTCGGGGTCTATAGCAGAAATTATAACCATAGGTATTAGCATAGGTAATTACCATAGGTACTAGCATACATACAACAACGTATGGTATGGCAGTATGTGGTATGCATGATGTGGCATGTATGGTATCATACACATACAATCATACACACAACTATGTATGGTAGGGTAAGGTGTGTGTGTATCTACGGTTGTGGCCCACATTGGCGGCCTTACACTAGAAGTTAACACTAGTGGCCCGCACTAGTGGCCCACACTCTATAGTGGCATCTTCAAACACTGGCTTCTAAAGGGCAGGAACTAGTGGCCCACACTTGTGGCCCACACTCTATAGGGGCATCTCCTAAACACTGGCTTCTAAAGGGCAGGCACTAATGGCTCACACTAGTGGCCACACTTGTGGCCCACACTCTATAGTGGCATCTCCTAAGCACTGGCTTCTAAAGGGCAGGCACTAGTGGCCCCACACAAGTGGCGTCTCCTGAACACTGGCTTTTAAAGGGCAGGCACACCACTGACCAGCTGACACATGCGGATACGGTTGTGGCCCACACTCATTGCATCTCCTTAACTTTGACCCTCAAAGGGCAGGCACAGGCACACCGCTGACGAGCCGACGCATGCGGAAGCGATCTGAGATCGACTAGTTGCGTCTCCTGAACACTGGCTTTTAAAAAGCAGGCACACCGCTGACCAGCTGACGCATGCGGAAGCGATTTGAGATCGGGATGCGCACGTCCAGCACGTCATTGGAGGCCAGGCTCTCTAAGAAGGGCAGCAACTTAAGGAGCTCACAGTCAGCAGCACACTCATACCAGCTCTCGATCGGGATGCCGTTGTCAATCTGTGTGTGTGTGTGTGTGTGTGTGTGCGCGTGCGTGTGTGTGTATGTGTGTGTCTGTGTGTGAGCGTGTGTGTATGTCTTATGCCGGGTACAATTATAGCAGCAGAGCTGACAGAGTGCACTCAGTCGATGGTCAGTGCCACACAGCATTTGACACTCAATATCTGGCAAAAAGTGTCACAGGCAGATCTGAAGGCGCAAAACAAATCATATGCTGTTATGCACACATATCGTTATGACACTGTTATTCACACACATCTTTATGACACCTCTTTTTGTCTGCCGGTAAAGGAGTTTTACGGTACTCCGTACCAAAGTGGCTTACTTTTCCTGAACTTCATGTGGGGAGTGGTTTTCACTGCCTGCGTAGTTTTTTGTTTTTCTTTTTCTTTCTTACGGCACTGTTATTCACACACATCTTTATGGCACTGTTACTTACACACATCTTTATGACACTGTTATTCACACACATCTTTAAGACACTGTTAATCACATGTCTTTATGGCACTGTTATCCACACACATCTTTTGACACTGCTATCCACACATGTCTTTATGACACTGTTATCCACACATCTTTATGACACTGTTAATCACACACGTCTTTATGGCACTATTATCCACACATGTCTTTATGCACTATTATTTACACATCTTTATGACACTGTAAATCACTGGCAAATCACGCATCTTTATGACACTGTTACTTACACACATCTTTCTGACACTGTTATTGACACACATCTTTCTGACACTGTTAATCACACATCTTTCTGACACTGTTAATCACACATCTTTATGACACTGTTATTCACACACATCTTTATGACACTGTTAATCACACATGTCTTTATGGCACTGTTATTCACACATGTCGTTATGGCACTGTTATCCACACACATCTTTATGACACTGTTCTTCACACATCTTTATGACACTGTTAATCACACATATCTTTATGACATCTTGCATCATAAGCACGACCAAAGCCGCTGATGGGAACTCACACGCACACATGCACGCACGTACACACACACACACCTGCACCTGCATCTACACACTCAAATAAAAACAAACGCAGGCGCACGCATCCATTCATGTACACATTATGGACACACATAAGGAGACGCATACACGCGCTTTTGTGCATAGGTACTGCACACATACGTTCACATGCACACACACACACACACACATACGTTCACACACACACACACACACACACACACACAGCAAACACCCACCTGGAACCCAAATGCTTGTGGGCTGTTATCTATGATCATTGTGCGACACAGATCACGCCCCAGCACCTGAGCAGCAAGGACGTGTGTGTGTGTGCGTGTGTGTGTGTGTGCGCGTGCGTGTGTGTTTGCACATGTGCGTGTATGCATGTGTATGTATGTATTTGAGTGGGTATGTGTGCGTGTGTTTTTGTGTCTTTGCGTGATAGTGCAAGTATGTGTGCGCGTGTGTGAGTGTGTGTGTATGTGTGAGCACCAGAGGTTGACGACAGCCCATCACGCCCCTAGCCCCTAAACAGTTGCTGCAGCACACAAACCATAGTGCAGCACCCATACAGTTGCTGCAGCACATAAATTGTAGTGCAGCACCTAAACAGTTGCTGCAGCACACTTTGCGTGATAGTGCAAGTATGTGTGCGCGTGTGTGAGTGTGTGTGTATGTGTGAGCACCAGAGGTTGACGACAGCCCATCACGCCCCTAGCCCCTAAACAGTTGCTGCAGCACACAAACCATAGTGCAGCACCCATACAGTTGCTGCAGCACATAAATTGTAGTGCAGCACCTAAACAGTTGCTGCAGCACACAAACCATAGTGCAGCCCCTAAACAGTTGCTGCAGCACATAAATTGTAGTGCAGCCCCTAAACAGTTGCTGCAGCACACGCACCATAGTGCAGCCCCTAAACAGTTGCGGCAGTGCACAAACCATAGTGCAGCACCTAAACAGTTGCTGTACACAACTTGTTTAGTACCGTACTTGAAGTACTGACAAGTACACGTGAACAGCAATAAATAACACATAAGAGCAGCAGCAAACTGTTGCGCCCACACACGCCCAAACATGCATACATGAACACGCCAGCTAACTGTTGCACCCACACACGCCCACACATATAAAACACCATTTACGCCCACACACACATATATATATACACACACCAAAAGGTCCTTGAGGTAGTTGCCGTCCACACACACACGCCCACACACGCACAAACATACATACACACAAAAAAACAGATACACACACACAATAACACACACACACACCGAAAGGTCCTTGAGGTAGTTGCCGTCCACACACACACGCCCACACACGCACAAACAAACATACACACAAACAAACAGATACACACACACACACCGAAAGGTCCTTGAGGTAGTTGCCGTCCACACACACACGCCCACACACGCACAATCACACATACACACAAACAAACAGATACACACACACCCCGAAAGGTCCTTGAGGTAGTTGCCGTCCACACACACACGCCCACACACGCACATACATACACACAAACAAACAGATACACACACACACCAAAAGATCCTTGAGGTAGTTGCCGTCCACACACACACGCCCACACACGCACATACATACATACACACAAACAAACAGATACACACACACTGAAAGGTCCTTGAGGTAGTTGCCGTCCACACACACACGCCCACACACGCACATACATACACACAAACAAACAGATACACACACACACACACACCGAAAGGTCCTTGAGGTAGTTGCCGTCCACCACCACACAAGCTTCACGGTAGATGCGGTGCTTGATGAGCTTGCACGTGGGGTCCAGGATGTCAAGCAAGCGCTGCGTGTGATGTGTGTGCAGTTGTGCAAGGCAGTTACTGTGCGTGTGTGCGTGCGTGTGTGTGTGTGTGTGCACATGAGAGCACTCCCTCACAAGAATATGAGGGTCCAGATTTTTGCAGGCGCTACACGTGCCGGAGTGTGTTTGCGTGAATTTACTTTCTTAATCAAGTTAACGATTCCAAGGTGCTGAGCAAGCGCTGTGTGCGTCGTGCATACAATTGGACGTGCTACTACTTGTTTGTGTGAGAGTGTGTGTGTGTGAGAGAGTGTGTGTGTGTGTGAATGTGTGTGTGTGTGTGTCCTATACGGACTTGAGGGTGTGTGTGCTCCTAAGCATGAATTATCTTTTATTTGAAGTCCAGGCTTTCATAACATACTCCTGGGCATGCACACGGAATGCCTTGCTTTGACCTCTGTGATGCGTGTAGCATGTGCATATAATTAGGGTTAGCCAAAACCATATATATATATATATATATATAATCCAGAACAATATATATGGTAATTTCTGCAGGATACCATCAAATATACGTAGGGTTGGCCCAAAAAGTATGACCGTATATACGCCGTATCCTCGGTACGCCGTATATCCGGTACCGTATATGCTCAAAGCCACCGGTTCCGTAACCGTATGACTGTATATGGGTTTTGGCCGACCGTATATACGCCGTATGTACAGTCTAAACCGCCGTATATGGACCGTATTTGCAGGTGGTGCAGGGTTCGATTCCCAGCAACAGCAGTCTTTTTTGCTCTTTTTGGTCAATTTTCTTTTCTCGCGCCTCTTCTACTTGAGCTTTTCCTTTGCTTCCCTTTTCTATTGGTGCATGTGTTTTGCATTGATAATTAATTTTATTGGTGGTTATGGTAGTTGAACTCCCTTATGCACTGAAAAGGGCCTTTTTTGGCCTTTTTGGTATGAAGCAAGCCTACCTCCCTAACCATTCACTTTTTGGGTATCAATGATTGGTTCATGCGTGCTCAGCACTTCAAGAGCTACAAAATGGACCCCCTATGAATTAATTCTGAGTGAGTCAATTTTCTCCTATATACGGTATTACGGAAATACGGCGTATATACGGTCATATACGGCGTATATACAGTATATGGGAATCCCATGTACGGTTCTGGCCAACCCTACACATGCTACAGTCATCACACATGCAACACAGTCATCACAAATGCTACACAGTCATCACACATGCTACACAGTCATCACACATGCTACAGTCATCACACATGCTACAGTCATCACACATGCAACACAGTCATCACACATGCAACACAGTCATCACACATGCAAAACAGTCATCACACATGCTACACAGTAAGGAGGAATCACACAGTCAAACAGATGCAACAAGCACACTGTCATGAACAAGCACACTGTCAGACGACGTTGTCATGAACACACTGAACATGCACACTGGTCATGAACAAGCACACTGTCAGCTGACGTTGTCATGATGAGCATGTCCTTTTTTTCTGAACCCTCCTTGAACCAGCTAAACCAAATAACCCACCTTGCCGTCCTGAACCAGCTTGAACTCCACAGTGAAGACCTGACTTCCACCCTTCCAGACATATTTAGCCGAGGCCACAATCATGACTGCAGGCAGGGGTTACCAATAATTTAGTGTACTCAATCATGACTGCAAGCAGGGGTCACCAACAATTATGTGTACTCAATCATGACTGCAAGCAGGGTCACCAAAAACGAAGTGTACTCAATCATGACTGCAGCCAGGGGTTACCAACAATTTAGTGTACTCAATCATGACTGCAGACAGGGGTTACCAACAATGTAGTGTACTCAATCATGACTGCAAGCAGGGGTCATCAAAAATGAAGTGTACTGCATTTTTTAATACCACCGTACCTTTCTTAAATCACCCCGGGTAAATATCGTTTTTTGCCCTCCGGATTGATGCCGGCATCGTAAAATATATATTTATTCATAGGATCCGGGGTTACCCGGAGTTAGCGAAAATAAAGTTTAATAGGTGAGTGAACAGTGATGAGCGGAGAAGGCCCCTCCGCCCCCCCCGCTCCCCTCCCAGGCCCCGCCCCAGCTCCAGCACCAGCAGCAGCCCCAGCGTCAGCAGCAGCCCCAGCGTCATACATGTGTGGGCACAAGCGCATTAACGCACATGCACACGCGCATACACACAAGTACATGCACACGCACGTAGACACGCGTACATGCACACGCGCATACACACGAGTACATGCACACGCACATACACGCAAGCACATGCACACGCGCATACACAGAAGTACATGCACACGCACGTAGACACGCGTACATGCACACGCGCAAACACACGAGTACATGCACACGCACATACACACAAGCACATGCACACGCGCATACACAGAAGTACATGCACACGCACATACATGTGTGGGCACAAGCGCACCAACGCACATGCACACGCACATACATGTGTGAGCACAAGCGCACCAACACACATGCACACGCTTGTACAGGCACTGTCTGGGCTAAATGCCCACCGGGTTTGGTGCGGGGAAGGCTAAAGTATTTATTTACAGGGTCCGGGGTTACCCGGGGTTACATTTAATATTCCTGAAATTTGGGCACCGGGGTGAGTACGGTAAGGTACGGTACATCGGAACCGTGGCTTGATAAAAGAAAGCAGTGGAATCATCCTCCCCATAACATTCAAGTCTAAAGAGCGTTATGCTGCTTTGACATTTTGAGGTGTTGGGCACACAAAGCTACTCCGTAACCAATGTTTTTGTCTAGAATTTTTAATAGACCTACGGAGGGTGGGCTTGTCACAGTAGCAGGAAAAAAAGGCAAGATCAGTGGGGATTAGAAAAAAAATTGTGGATTGAATGCTGTACTTACTTTAGAGCAGGTTCCAAGTTTTGAAACTGTATTCCTGACTGGTGGTGGAGTTGTATCTCAGGAGCTGTTACCCATAGTTTTCCTTAGTTTTGTGGATTGGTGTTACTATTACCTTCATAGTCTCTATTGGTTCTCAGTACCAAAGTGGCTCCTTCTAATTAGTTAATGTAGGGAGTGGTTTTTAACCGCCAGTATAAATTCAGCTGCATTCCATTCTTTAAAAGCCTACAAAGAAGTCGTGCTAATCCATGAATGGCCACATAAGGTGCAACATGTGGGATATTCTTACTTGCTGCAGTGTTTACTGGTGTATGATGCGTACTGAAAATACCTATATTGAAATCACATGCATGCACACATGCAAGCACACGCTCCCACACACATGCAAGCACCCACTCACACACGCGCGCATACACACACATACACAAACGTACACACATGCTCGCACACATACACACACATACACAAACGTACACACATGCTCGCACACACACACAAACGTACACACATGCTCGCACACATACACACACATACACATACGTACACACATGCTCGCACACATACACACATACACATACGTACACACATGCTCGCACACATACACACACCCTCACACCCGCATATACGTTGTGAGTTAACCCACCTCCGTGCGTCTTGTTGCACTGAACTTTGACTTTCATAGGCAAGCTGGATGGCCATGAAGGCTTAGGGAAGAATAAAAGCTGCTGGTCCTGCTGCTGCTGCTGCTGCTGCTGCTGTTCCCTCTTCTGTTTTTGTCGCGGCTGTTGTTTGTGCTGCTCCTGCGGCTGCTGCTGCTGCTGCTGTTGCCTCTTCTTATTCTGCTGCGGCTGTAGTTTGTGCTGCTGCTGCTGCTGCTGCTGCTGCTGGAGAGGAGTTACCTTGAGTGCGGGAGTTGGCTGAGAGGGTTGCGTGGGGGTTAGAAAAATGCGGATATCTTTTGATCCAGCTGCCGCCCTGAGTATGCACCGATAATATTCGGTACTGTTAAATTGAAGCAGAAAATGTCATTCACTATTTTGCCATTTCATACTGACCGATTCTGTTGCATTGAAGCAGCAAATGCCATTTACTATTTTGCCGTTTCATACGGATCAGGGACTAAACACACACACATACACCAGGGAACTTCAGGGGATTTGAAAAACCTTCGGTTCGCCTGCAACTAAATTTTCTTTTTTGCGGGTCGCCCGTAGCTGGTTTTCTATAAAGTGAAGAAATGTGCGGGTAAGTAAGGGTAAATTTCTGCCCTGCCCCTTGGGCAAACCCAAAATTTGCCAATTGTTACGGCGCCCGTACGGGATGAAGTTCCCTGACATACACACACATACACACACAGGTTGCATGTAGCAACACATGGCGGCTCCACTGAACAGAGGTTTCATATAGCAATAATATCAATGAACTCACACAAAGAACGGAGGCGCTATTCGTACCAATTTACATACGCTTCAAGCCCAGGTTTTGTGGCATCAGCACACACACACACACACACACACACACACAAAAATCATAATTGCAACAACCACGATGTGATTACCATCAATATCAGGAATCACATGCACGTACCTCCTCCAGCTGACTAGACTAACATCTTGACATGAGTGTTTACTCTTCTTGTAAGTAAATTTAATAGTGGCTGGCCGAGACGAGTCAGCAGCCATCAGCCAAACAACCTGGCTGAAGGTTAGCCCCCATAGTAACCATTGCAAATATACTCGTTGCAAAGCCGAAACACACACACACACGCGCACACACACACACACACACACACGCACACACACAGGCTCGCCACAAACACAAAAGCATCAGCCGCAACACATATTTAGGGTTGGCCAGAACCGTATATATACACAGCATATGACTGTATATTAGATGAATTCCCTGCGAAAAATTCCGTATATACACCGTATATATATGGTTCTGGCCAACCCTACACATATTGCATTGCCAGTGTCGTGTCAGCCATAAGTGACATACACACACACACACACCTACACACACAGGCTCGCCACCAGTTTGTCTTGCATCACAGTGCTCGAATGCATTGTTTTAAAAGCAAGACTCCCAACTGCTTTAGCAAGTATACCCTCACACCTGTTTTATCCAACGGCTCCAACTTGCTACATAAATACATAAAGTGCTTGATCAAGCCCAAAAGTAAATACGTACATACCCACCTTGCTGAAACACAATCCACGACCTCCGTGTCTGTCAATCGAGCAAGTAAACGCACTGCATGCTTGCCAGGCAAGATTCATAACAGGGATCGGCCATGGCCGTGCAGCACAATTTATTTACAAGCGTTTGTACTAAGGATCGGCCATGGCCGTGCAAGACAGGAGCAAAGACACAATTCAAGATTGATAACAGGGATCGGCCATGGTTGTGCAAGACAGGAGCAAAAACACAATTCAAGTTTGATAACAGGGATCGGCCATGGCCGTGCAAGACAGGAGCAGAAACACAATTCAAGATTCATAACAGGGATCGGCCATGGCCGCGCAAGACAGGAGCAAAAACACAATTCAAGATTCATAACAGGGATCGGCCATGGTTGTGCAAGACAGGAGCAAAAACACAATTCAAGATTCATAACAGGGATCGGCCATGGCCGTGCAAGACAGGAGCAAAAACACAACTCAAGATTCATAACAGGGATCAGCCATGGCCGTGCAAGACAGGAGCAAAAACACAATTAATTTAATGGTTTCAAGATTCATAACAGGGATCGGCCATGGCCGTGCAAGACAGGAGCTGACACTAAGGATCGGCCATGGCCCACTTTTCCATGTATGCACGACAGCGCCACACACACACCCACACCCACACCCACACCCACACCCACACATACCCACACAAGTTGCGTAAAACCTTGTCCTCACACATACAAATACATACACACGCACACACACATACACACACACAGAAAATATACCTCACTCTCACCTGCGCTTCTCAGCAGCACGTTCCTGTGTCTGTGCCTTTGTGACGTCTGCATGGCATGCCACACACAAGGTGCGCAGATTCTCCAGCTCACACAAACCGCCTCCCTGTCATGATGGTTTGAGTGTGATGGAGCGAAAATGAGTGATGCGGTACACTGAGAACTTAGGAACGAATGATGGGAACGAATGGCTAGAACGAGTGATAGGAACGAATGATGGGAACAAATGGCTAGAACGAATGGCTAGAACGAATGATGGGAACGAATGGCTAGAACGAGTGATAGGAACGAATGATGGGAACGCACGGCTAGAACGAGTGATAGGAACGAATGATGGGAACGAATGGCTAGAACGAGTGATAAGAACTAATGATGGGAACGAATGGCTAGAACGAGTGATAGGAACGAATGATGGGAACAAATGGCTAGAACAAGTGATAAGAACTAATGATGGGAACGAATGGCTAGAACGAGTGGTACAGAGCAACGGGTGTGACGCTGTATGTTTTAGGCGTGGCTAAAACCAGACATATACATCTCGTTAACACAGAACTAGTAGATAACATCTTCAGATGCACAGTCATACAACATAATGATTTAATTTCGTCCAGGCCAGCCTACAAATTGTGCAATTGTGCAATTGTGCAATTGTGCAATTGTGCAGTTGTGCAACACAGTGTGGGTGTATAACTTGACAAATTTCATGCCACACTGCGACACAGTGTGGGTGTATAACTTGACAATTATCATGCCACACTGCGACACAATGTCGGTGTAATACTCACTCAACCATTGTCATGCCACACTGCAACACAGTGTGGGTGTTGAGTAGGTGGCGAGCCAAGCGCAAGTAAAATGGGGGGCAGAGGTAAAAATTAAAGGAATTAGTAGAAAGTGAGTGATGTAAAAGACAGAAAGCAGCAGCTTTTCTTCGTTTCTTGTGCACTATCAAATAGACTCTGTGATTATTATGATGGTATCAAGCCTTTCACACGGACACAAACGTGTTCAGCATGCCATGAGCCGTTGTTCCGAGCTTCTTTGTGTGTGCGTGTGTGTGTGTGTGTGTGTTTGTGTGTGTGTGTGTGTGTGTGTGTGTGAGTGTGTAAAAGACCAGCTCCCCCCCCCCCCAACACACACCCCCCTTGTGCAGCAAAAGTTTTTCAAAATGTGCACATCTCATTTTAAAATGTTGCAAAATGCTACGATGTCATGCAAATCCCATTTCAAAAATGTGCACATCTCATTTTGCACCAAGGTTTACAGGCACAATGTGGCAAGCATGTTTGGCATACATAATGCCAGTAATCCCACAAACAAGCACACACACACGCACACACACACACAAACACACACACGCACACACACAAACACGCGCACACACACACACACACAAACACGCGCACACATACACACACACGCGCACACACACACACACACACACACACCTGGTACACTGGCACGATGTGGTCAGCATGCCATGCGTTACCCTCCACTGCCTGCACCACCAGCCGTTCCAAGTAGGCCTTGTAGTTACGCTGCACAAGCCTGAGAGCACGTTGACAAACACACACACAAAGATGCGATTTGTACCGGCATGAACTATCAAAGCACGTTGTGTTGTCATTAATAACAAAAGTGCATCAGCAACATTGCGTCACATATGCTGACGTGTGTGTTTGTAGGTGCGAGTACATTGCGCATCGTGCAATGTGCATGCAGCAAACCATATGCGATAGTAGTGTACACCATGTTTCAGGCATGTCCAGCTTTGCGTGCTTGAGCCATAGCTTGTAGGAAATCTAAAGCCTTAGAGCAATTGCACTGTGCTTTTTACATTGTGTGTGCATATTACATTACACTATATGCGATAGTAGAATACATCAAGTTTCAGGCATGTCCAGCTGTGCGTGCTTGAGCCACAGTACATACAAATCTGAAAAGCTGCTTCTCTTATAAAACAGTGGAGCCTTTCTTACAAGGACATAAAGCAACTTGTAAGAAAAGCTGCAACTTAAATTATTTACAGTTTACAGTTTCCAATTTCAGCCTTTTGTCCCTGACATCCAGGACTCTAAATATCATGCCCACAGTTTTGTATGCCAAACGACAACCTCTGTAAAAGTTGGCAGCAACCCTGACAAGGAACACTTTCTCATTTTCTAATTCAGTCTCAAAAGTCCTGACACTCGAAATCAAGGACGCAATCATGCCCACGTTATTCATCTGAACGACACCATCGGTTCAAGAATGGCAGCATATCAAAACGTAATCATCTACCAAAACACAGGCAGCATACTCGAAGCAGGGAGACCCACTTTGGGAAGAAAAGAAGAAGGAGCCACTTTGGTACCTGGTACCGTAAAACTCCACCGCCATAGAGGAGAAACAAAAGGTCTCAATAAGGATCAGGAGGGCCGCAAACTTGGCCTGGAACTAGCTGCTGACGAGAGTTGGTAAATAAAATATGGTAATTATGACTGAAATCTGTGTCCATAATGTTACACCAATTTGTGCCCTTGTTTGGGAAAATCAAAACGGTTATTGCATCCAGAACCATCCTCCCACAGCGTGAGGACCTTGGTTCACTACATTACTCCAACATACCATTACCTCAATCACACACACACACACACACACACATACACACTACTCCCCCCCCCCCACACACACCGTTACCTCCACTTGCCCTCACAATGCTGTCATGACTCATTACCTCAATCACACACACAAACATACACACACACACTACTCCCACACACACACCGTTACCTCCACTTGCCTCACAATGCTGTCATGACTCATTACCTTCATGTAGTACTTGCTCTCACAGACAGGCTTGCAGAACAGCTGCGCAGTGCTGCGGAGCAAGGCATCCGGTCCAGCAGGGGCGTCCACCACCACAGCAGCACAGTGCAGGCACAGGCGTGTTGCTTGCAGCGTGGATGCCTGCGTGAAAGTATGTGCAAGTATGTTGTTCAGAACGGTGCCTGTGTGCAAGTATGTGTGCAAGTATGTGCAAGTATGTGTGCAAGTATGTTGTTCAGAACGGTGCCTGCGTGCAAGTATGTTGTTCAGAACGGTGCCTGTGTGCAAGTATGTGTGCAAGTATGTGCAAGTATGTGCAAGTATGTGTGCGAGTATGTTGTTCAGAACGGTGCCTGCGTGCAAGTATGTTGTTCAGAACGGTGCCTGTGTGCAAGTAT
>Ga0307942_1002706_pt1 | contig 14390 bp, 15 predicted proteins | sample OrgLakmetagen175_FD_201846 | JGI IMG/M metagenome (GOLD analysis project Ga0307942, IMG submission 201846) | Saline water microbial communities from Organic Lake, Antarctica - #175 | ecosystem: Environmental > Aquatic > Non-marine Saline and Alkaline > Saline | place: Antarctica: Organic Lake...
TAGCCACCCCCAATTGCTTGTTGCCGCCCCCTGTCAAACATCATACATCATCCTCATTATGATCATAGTCTAGGGACATCCTGTGGATACACAATGCAGTTTCATCGTGCAATTACACAAGGGTTGACAAGGCCAAAAACCAGTTGACTTGGATGATACACAGCTGAAACAACCACAAATCAACCACCCAGTTGAATCCAGCTGGGATCAACTGGTCAGATGGCTGAATCAATTAGCTGGTTGATCACACTGTTGAAACAACTGCATTTCAACCATCTGGTTGATTCAACCATTTTTCTAGTTGATCCTGGTTGAATCAGCTAAAATGGTTGTTTCAATCAGCAATCAACCAGGCCTGGTTAAAACAATGCGGTTGAAATAACAGCCCACTCTTTTCCGACGGAAGGTTCAGACGTTCTAAGGAAAGCATTCCTGTGCACTTGCCGTGTATGTCATATAGGCGGCTTGACAAGTTGTGTGTTCGGGGATGTTTGGTTCACCCTCTGAGTCTTTATTAGATCCTGGCTTGATGAGATCCACATCCCTTACCAGATCTCACACTTCCAAGTTGATTGAATATCTACTTTGGGATTTAAGTTTCTACGATAAAGAATGCCTTGTCTCTCATGTTATGGCCTTGCAACGAATCCCACATACTACTAAAGTACTGGATACAACCATCACCTTGCTTTGTAAGATTGTCAATTTCTTGGTCTTCTGATAGGACACTTAGCTGAGTACTCTACATTAGCGACTATATAGTCGGGGTTAGCTCAGAGCAGTTCTGCCGCTTCCCATGTGGGTCACCAAAGCGCTTTTACCATTTCTTTATCTTTTGCATACGACTTTCTGGTATCCTTTTCCATCTGGAATAGGTCAGTACATACATGCGGGCAGTATTAGTCTTCACTATTTCCGTGGCTTGCCTTGCAGTACGTGAGCAGGCTTTCAGGTCAGCCAAACATTTCCCTCCTAATCCTATCCCTCCTATTCCTATCCCTCCTAATCTCCATTGACCTATTCCTTTTACTTATGGTGGAGGAGTTTTACGGTACCCAATACCAAAGTGGCTCCTTTTCCTAATTTGATGTGGGGAGTGGTATTTCACTGCCTGTGTAGTTTTTTCTCTTTCTTTTTTTACTGTCTGGGGGGCCGGCTGGTTCCCTCGCTTGCACCTTCTGTGTTCAGTCTGTTCTGTGTTCATCTCTTTCTCAGTCCTCTTCTCATGCCTCCCCTTTTGTTTGCTAGGTGGAGTTTCAGGCCTTCTCCAAGCCCCCGCCCATCTGGCATATATAGCGATGTAACCTTACCTTACCTTCTATGTTCGGTATGTTGCCGACAGATCCCAGCCAAAAAGCAACTCAGCTTGACATAAATGCCTGGCTGCTGTGGAAGCTTCTTTTAAAACCCTTTTGTGCATGCCAGGCAACTGATGCTTTTTTTCCTGACGTGCTGCCAGAATAAAACATACATCCTGAGGCCCTTGCTATCTTACAGTTTGAGCAGCTAAGCAACATGCAATTACAAAAATTAGAAAGATATATTTGGCTTTTGCAAAGGACACTGCCAAATTCTCTGGTAGCTGCAGTAAAACAGTTCGGAGGAGGGGTGTCAAAAATGAAACGTTGGGCAATGAAATAATGCCAGATAGATTGACGAAATAAAGCAATTTGGATTAATAACCCTCAGTTCGAGAAGCTCAAGTGTCATGCATGCACATGCACAACCAGGAAAAGAAACCACACAGGGTCTATCAGTTGCAAGCCCCTTTCCAGAAACAACGTCCCAGAAAGTTATCACACTGACTTGCATGGACAGTTTGACCGTCATATTGTGTGGCGTCCGACAAATACCAATATGGTTGTGCTTCAACCATGTCGTGACAGAGGTCGAGCTAACCTAAGGCAAGTTTAATATTCTGTCAAATGCTCCGGAAAAAGTGACATATCAGTTCTTAGCTGGGTTTCAGATTGATTCAGGTTCACGTGATGATGCACACCCCATATGTAGAAAGAAGCCAACCAGCATGGAAACGTGTCATTATGACAAGATCGCTCAATAAACCGTATCAGTGGTATTTCCCACAAGACCAACAGTCAAATAAGCTGGCAATGAAGGTGGGGGCACAGTTTAGTTAACCTTGCAGGCTTCCTCACATCTTATGGCCCTCGACTGACTGAAAGCACAAGCCTAGCTAATGGCTTAAAAACTAAAATCTCAACATTGTATAAGCATTGTTTTTTTAAATGTCTGTGGCGCAGACAGACAACATCCCGCGCACAAGGATCCGCTCTCAAACTAAAAGCACGTGCTACGTCACACTGGGAAAAAGCCACCGTAAGGGCGCCAGATCACTATCCTTGCCCAAGAAGCACACCAGGACACCGGATCAGATCTATTCTTTGCCCAGCCACTCAAACAGTTTTCTTCGGCAGCTGGTAAAAAAACACGGAGGGAAGCGATCCCACTATTATTGCCCACCCATGCAGAGAGTCGACTTTTCAGCAGCTGCTTGACCACCAAGGGAAGCAGCCCCAACTGTACTGACGGAAAAGAATCGCACAACTTACGTGGTGCTCAGATAGCCACATCCTACACGTACGCAACAAATCGCACTTTTTCCATTCAAAGTCAGACCACAATAGAAGGGGCAGCCTCAACTGTAACCCTGTTCAAACTTCCTCTTAAGCTACGCAAAAAAAAGTGCCACGCCCCCATCCCAGCATATGCGGGCACAGCACACACACACGCACACACACATGCACACACACACGCACACACACATGCACACACACATACACGCAGCATGTGGTGCCCAAGATTATGCCGTTCCGTACCTATGGCGTCTGACGTGCAGTGCAGTGCAGTGCAGTAGGGAATAGTGCAAGTTTTATCTCAATCGCGACAATGAGATTGCCACAGCACATCTTCTTCTCCTCCCCCCACTTGACCGGGAACTGAGATCCCTTTTCGTTTGTGCATCCATGGTCAACAAGAGCATGTACTTTGAAATATTTTAAGATTGAGTCGACCCCTTTCCAGGTGCCAGACACGTCATCACAGCACATTTTAACTGATTACAAAATATGTTGTACAGCGCCGCAGCCGTCTTTTTAAAATGGCAGGTGCGACCTGTGCAAGTTTTGCTCCACCTTTTGCTCATGAGCAGCAGCACGGCACAAAAGCTGAGAGAGACACATCACTCAGAATACAAGCATACGCACGCACGGACACGCACGCACACACACACACACACACGCACACCACACCACACCAAGTGCACAGCTGCGAGCGTATTGTCTTATTACAACCTAACGTTGGCTTGCTGCTGCTAGTATGGCCGGCAGGCCACACACACACACACACACACACACACACACACACACACACACACACACGCACACACACACAAGCCTGGACAATAGATCACACATGGCTGCACAAAGAGCGCGCGGATGGCCGCTGAGCAGGCACAACACGCTTCCTCCACTTTTAAGCACAACTCGTCCTATCCAGTTTTCAGCACAGCTGTCCCACAAATACTTCCTGCGTACTTTCATTCCTGCGACTACGATGATACACACCAAGATCACGATGATACACACCAAGATCACAATGATACACACCAAGATCACGATGGTACACACCAAGATCACGATGATACACACCAAGATCACGATGGTACACACCAAAATTACGATGGTACACACCAAGATCACGATGGTACACACCAAGATCACGATGATACACACCAAGATCACGATGATACACACCAAAATTACGATGGTACACACCAAGATCACGATGGTACACACCAAGATCACGATGATACACACCAAGATCACGATGATGCACATCAAGATTACGATGATACACACCAAGATCACGATGGTACACACCAAGATCACGATGGTACACACCAAGATCACAATGTACACACCAAAATCATTCATGCAGGCAGCAATGCAAAAGAATGATTGAAGCATCTCCGTGCGCAAGGTCACTGGCACTGTCTGAGGAAAACATAAACGCACGGACATGCAGACGCACACGTACACACACGTCCTTGCACATCAGGTGCGGAGTTTCACATGGGCGAACCCACCCACTGTGTGTATGTCTATAGGCGCAAGAGTTCAGCCTTCCTTGCCTCGTTCAACAAGACTGGCCATCAAGGGTACCTGCACAGGCGCACGCATGTGTGTAAGTGTATGTATGTGTGTGTGTGTAAAATATTTATGTTTGCATGCGTGTTTGCGAGTATGTATGTGTGTGTCAGTGTGTGTGCCAGTGTGTATGCTGTGTGTATGCTGCGTGTGTGTGTGGAGTGTTAAGCCTTCTAGTTTAATGCGGAAATCATGGGCAGCCGGCTACCTTTACGGCACAGCCACCTTGAACTTACTTTGTTTTGAACTGCGCTGTGGCCTTAACTCCTCCTCTGAAAAAAGGGACTGGTGCTCCTGCACGCATGCATGTATGTGTGGACACCATGTGCATCTGTGTGCATCTGTGTGTGTGAACGTACATAAGTGTGCTCCTGCACGCATGCATGTATGTGTGGACATCATGTGCATCTGTGTGCAGCTGTGTGTGTGTGAACGTACATGAGTGTGCTCCTGCACGCATGTGTGTATGTGTGGACACCATGTGCATCTGTGTGCATCTGTGTGTGAACGGTGTGCGTTACATCGGCTTTCTTCTCAATTCTCCCTCCTACGCCTCCCACAGCAAGGAATTGTATGTGTATGCTGAAACACAGAAGCAAGGGACTCAGACGCACAAAAAACACGCACACACACACGCACACACACACGCACACACACACGCACACACACGCACCTGTGGCTGCGGCTTGCGGGTCACTTGGGCTAAGAGGGCAGACACAGTAGCGTGAGCTTTCTGCCCCTCCTCATCTGTGTGCATGCGATTGCGTGTGCGTATGTATGTGCAGTAGCATGATGTAGTGTGTACATATGATGTAGTATGTACATATGATGTAGTATGTATAATAGCATGAGCTTTTTGACCCCCCTCTTCTGTACATGTGGTTGCGTGTATGTATGTGTGTGCATACCTACACACTTGCATGTATGCTTACGCTCTTGTGAATGCGTGTATATATGTGTCTGTATGCGTGTGTGTGTGCGCTCCTGTGAACGTATGTGTATATATGAGTGTGTATGCGTGTGTGTGCGCTCCTGTGAATGCGCGTGTATATGTGTGTGTATGCGAGTGTGCGCTCCTGTGAACGTGTGTGTGTATATATGTGTGTATATGTGTGTGTGTGTGTGTGTGTGTGTGTGTGTGTGTGTGTGTGTGTGTGTGTGCGCTCCTGTGAATGTGTGTATATGTGTGTGTATGCGTGTATGTGTGTGCGCTCCTGTGAATGTGTGTGTATCAGTGTTTCTTTTAAGGAACTTGGAAAAACTTGGTTTTGTGTCACCCCCCAATCTTGGATTCTGAGGAATTGTGTCATGTCTTTTCTTTCCCTGTCCAGCCTGCAGGGAGGCCTGGGGCCTCCCAGCATTTGGTGTTACGTTAGTTGTTGTAGGTTGTGAGGAAGCATTTGCATTAACATAAAATAGTTTGTTTAAAATTATAAGTTGGCAAACTGTCCATTCTAACTGAGTTGTTCATCTATTTAATCCCACGACGCTTCTTAGCGGTGAGCCATTCCAAAATAGCCTGTAATTATGGGAAGGACTCCACGCTGAATGCTGAGCTCTTGAACCTATCTCCCCAAACCTATACCGCGCCCCTAAGCACGTGGTTTCCTCCCAAGACCCTTTGGCTGAGAGAGGGGCCAGGGGGGAACGGCTGTGCTGATTCTGGCTTCTTATCACACTCATTGCTCTGGTGGAGGAGGGGGAGGGGGGGCAGGCTGTGAAGAAGCGTCTGCATTTGACTTTCCATTGCCCCCCTTTGGTGTGCGCTCTTCCAGAAAAGCCTGGAACTTGGATGTACCAAGGCTTGCTGCTTCTCCATGCTTGCAGCTATTGCTGATCTCATGGGCTGTAATGGCCTGCTTTCTGGAAGGTGGCTGGGCAGATGCTGCCCATTGGGCCCCCAGAGATTTCCCATCACGTTCCCCTGGCAACTTTGGGCTTTTATGAATGGGGGTTTTAATATGACAATTAAATGTCGAAAATTATATGGAAAATTTCTGGAATTTATGGTGTGTGAGGGCCTTCGAAAGCCCTGCAAGGACCAAGAACCGTCTTACACAGGGGCACCCCCAGAATCTTGGTTTCATGTCGATTTCAAAAGTCGGAAATCCATGTTTTCATGTCAATCAACATGGTATGTTGCCTTAAAAGAAACACTGGTGTGTATATGTGTGTGTGTATTTGTGTGCGCTCCTGTGAACGTGTGTGTATATAAATGTGGGTATGTGTGTGTGCGCTCCTGTGAATGTGTGTGTATATGTGTGTGTATGCGCGTGTGTGTGTGTGTGTGTGTGTGTGTGTGTGTGTGTGTGTGTGTGTGTGTGTATGCGTATGCGCTCCTGTGTGCACGCATGAGGGCTACACCATTTGTTCACCTCAGTGCCCGCATGAGTGGGACAAGTTGAGTCAAGTACAGAAAAAGCCCTCAAGAGCTACCGTGCGTGCGTGCGTGCGTGCGTGTGTGTGTATGCGTGTATGAGTGTGTGCGTTCTATACATGCACACATACACGCACACACACACGCATTTATAGATGCAGGCTGACGCTGCTGCTAGCACTCAAGCTATTTTGGTGCAGGCTTGGCATTGCTACTATACCGCTTGAGCTCGCTTACAGGTGCAGGCTGACGCTGGTGCTCGCACTAGAGCTCCTTTCGTGCAAGCTTACGTTGCAGGCCGACCAGATCAGGCCAACACACACACACACACACACACACACACACACTTACACACGCGCACACACACAGTCGCACATGCCAACACACACATGCATGCAGTCATACATGCGATCACACACACATACACACACACATGCCAACACACACATGCATGCAGTCATACAAACGATCACACACACACATACACACACACCTGTGATGCCGGAATCAGCCACAGGCTGAGGGTTACCAGAGCGGTGCCCATGTACTCCAGCATGCAGCATCACACCATCATCCGAGCCGCCGGCTCTTTGTCTTGCAATCGGCGGAGGAGCCATTCCTACAAAGCAGGTGTGTGCGCGTGTGTGTGTGAGTGCACGTGTGTGTGTTGTGTGTTGTGTGTTGTGTATGTTAATATATGTGCGTGCGTGTGCGCGTGCATGTGTGTGAATGTGTTAAATTTCCTTAGGGCTGTGTATGTAAATGAATGTGTAAATGTTTAAACTGTGTGTGTAAATGAATGTGTGAGTAAATGTGTTCACTTTCTTAGGACTGTGTATGTTTTAATATGCGCGTGCGCGCGTTTGTGCATGTACACGTGTTCATTTTCTTAGGACTGTAGACCTCTTCCTCTGGGTTAGGCATTGGAAAGCACTTCAACTGGATGAACAGAAAATAAAAAACACGCAGGCAATGAAAACCACTCCTCACATTAATCAAGGAAAAGGAGCCATTTTGGTACCGGGCAGCGTAAACTCCTCCACCACCAACACCGGTTTTCATTCAACACTCACTGTTCACATTGACGTTGGCCACACACACACACACACACACACACACACACACACACACACACACACATACACGCACGCACGCACACACACGCACGCACACACGCACGCACGCACGCACGCACGCACGCACACACACACACACACACACACACACACACACACACCAGCCTGTCAACACGCAATGTATAGGACCATTTTATATCCCTTGCTGGAACTACTGTGAACGTACAGTGTAATTACATACATATTTAAGGTTGGCCATAACCATATAAATATACGGTATACATATGGTGAACCGTACATATGTGGTGTATGAACGGTATTTTTGGCAGGGAAATCACCAAATATACGGTGCATATATACGGTGCATATGTACGGTTCTGGCCAACCCTAAATTAACATATGGCATGGTTCTATTCCGTTTGCATCGTGAGATGGCGTTGGAAATATAAACAAACTGCTAACAACCATGGTCCTCACAAACTGCCCTAAGGGGAGATTTTTAAATCAAGCTAGGAAAAAAGAGCAGTTGGTCGCCCCCGTGAAAAACTCAACCCCCTGCCAGCCAAATAGTCCCACTTAACTTTGCGCAAGCATATCTCTGCACCCACTCCACCATTCCGTGACCTGAGACATGCATTGGATAGCTGATTTTTTGTGCTCTCAGCATATGCTTTAAGGTTGGGGAGAGGTGCAGAGGCTGGGTAGATAATTGGGCGCAAATCATATAGTTTGCCCGCAATGGTGAGAGGAAAAACCGGGATGAAACTCGAAGCAGATGGAGCGACAGATTTTTCTGTCGTTTTCCCCTTTGTCCAGTGTGTGAATGCCTTCCACTCGCTGGCATTCCCAGTACCCCTGCCCCAAATTTGACATTGCAGCATTGTTATATAACATTTATAATGCTTGTATCCTGAAGCAGAAGTCGATCGGGGCAACCTCAGTAATGCACCTTTTCCCTGCCAAAGTGGGTGCAAAATACGCAGCGGGCCCCACAGAACCCCCCAGAATGCCAAATTTCCAGCAAATGTCAATGATTTAGATATAACATCAAGTATTTAGCATTCAGGTGAGGTATAGGGGGATTTCAATTGGGTGGAGAGCTAAGTGAGACTGGTAGGGTGGGATTTTCACAGGGGCGACCAGTTGTGAGGACCAAGGAGATAAAAAGATGATAAAATAGGGGAGAAGCATCGTTAGAAGGCAAGAGTGATAACGTAATTTCCCTTTGCTGCTCTACAAGAACTGGAGTTCAAGTGTTACACACTGAACTCAGCAATTTTTAAACCAACCTACTCTCAACACCTGTCGCGGCCTGTCATTTTTAACAGCAAGCATTTGAACAGCAAGCCTGTCATTTATTACAGCAAGCATGCACGATGTCAAAAAAACAATATTCTTGGGTGTTTGTGTGTAGGGCGGTGTGTGACACATGCATGTGTGTGTTTTTTGTGTTCATGTGTAGGGCGGTGCGTGACACATGTGTGTGTGTGTGTGCATGTGCTCTCCACGTTCTGTTCTACTGACGAATGAAAAACAATAACGTGGGTGAAATTCCCCCCCGGATATTAAATGATTATTGAACGGAAATTTTATCCATTCTCAAAGCCCTCTTCGAATTCGATTCGAAGTCAAAAATAAAATATGAGGGGCATTCTCAAGATATGGCCTCCCAGCGTGCCAGTGTGAACCCTCTGGCCCTGTTCTTGAAGCCCTCTCAGCAGCAGCAGTAGCAGGTTCCCTCACAGCAACACCCTCTCCAGCATCAGCCAGGGGTGTTAAACACACACACACACACGGAGTGAGAACTTAGCCCTGGCAGAGGCCCTCACGGACAAAGAACGAGATTGCAAAAATTAACCCAAAGGCCCCCTTACCCCCTAAACACGAAAATCAAATTGAAATTTTTGATTCAGTGTCACGGAGTGATCGTGGACCTATGGTACACAGCATTCACTGTGTGTGCGCATGAGTGCTTGTGTGTTTGTGTGTGAGTGTGCATCAGCATGTGTAAAACACACACACGCTCACACCCACATGCACATACACATCCACACGCTCATACGCCCACACACCCACATGCACACACACACGCTCCCACCCACATGCACACACACACGCTCCCACCCACATGCACACACGCTAATACACACACAGAGACAGAACCACATTGTTTGAGCGGCGACTGAGTGCACTGCAGTGCATCCAGTTCAGCTGGGAGTGCTAAACACACACACACGCTCACACACACACGCACACGCAGACACATACACAGTTCGAAGCATTGGGCGCGTGTGTGTGTGTGTGTGTGTGTGTGTGTGTGTGTGTGTGTGAACAGAACCACACCGCTTGAGCAGCGGCTGAGCCTCTGCTGCGGCGCATCCAGGTTTGATGGGCAGGAGGAAGGCGATGCATACCCCAATACTTCATGTGAAACCGAATCGAAAGTTTGCAAAGATGAAAAGAAAATTTGGATGACATGGTGTTACTTTCTCAATTACAAGCAAATATAAATCTTAGTGAATTCAATCGAAATTTGATCACAGACTCAAATGACATCTTTGGCAAATATAACGGCGTCGCATCCAGTTTTGCTGGGCAAAAGGAAGGCGATGCACGTCCCAATACTTCATGTAGAACCGAATTAAATGTGCATATACCTTGTGTGGATGCCCTCACTGGACTGTCCCTGGCTGTGCACCCATCCGGCAAAGCGACGCCATCGGATGGCATCTGCAGAGCGTGTGTGTGTGTGTTTGTACGTGCGTGTGTGTGTGTGAGTGTGTGTGTGCGTGTGTGTGTGTGTGTTTGTGATGTGTAGTCATTATGGGGCAAAGTACTTGGAAGCCCTATCATTCTTAACATCGCTACTACTGGTAATTAGGCAATGAGACTTCAAACACACACATACGCACAAACACACATATCGTTACTCTTGGTAATTACATACGCATATTGGTACTACTGGTAATTAGACAATGAGGCTTCAAACACACACATACGCGCACACACATGCACATGTACACACACATACACACATGCTGAGGCACGTGGAAATAGCCACGGGGAGTCCCAAAGCTTTCTCCCATCGGGTCCAGGTTGTAGTGTGCATTGGTGCTGGACTTCAAGCCGAAGTTGCCAGACTGCAAGAGGCGTGCGTGTGTGTATGTGTGTGTGTGTATGTGTGTGTGTGTGTGTGTGTGTGCGCGCGTGTGTGTGTAGCACAAGCGTACGTACGTGCAATTCCTTTTCTAAGCTAAGGTAGGTCAGATTCCTCCCGATTTGGGCTGGCCCAAACCGTATATCTACATTGTGCGCGGCTGCTTTACTCAAAAATGGGCTGTGTAGTTTGAGACCAGGTCTCCTTCTTAAGCGCGTGCAGCATTGCACTGCAGCAAAAGCTGCAATCAGCCTGGCCTACTATGCTCTTGCGGCACTAGGGCCCTCTGCCCAATGCTGCCGTCTACTGCACACGTCTCAGAGTCAGCACTGACAAGGCTGCGGCACCAGCTGCACCAGCCTGGCCTCCTAAACTCTTTCAGCTGCCCCCTCATACACTCACACACACACTCTCTATCTCTCTCTCTCTCTCTCTCTCTCTCTCTCTCTCTCCCTCTCTCTCTCTCTCAATCTCTCTCTCTCTCTCTCTCTCTCTCTCTCTCTCTCTCTCTCTCTCTCAATCTCTCTCTCCAGCAAAAGGCCATTGCGGTTTATCCGTCCCTGTTTGGGTTTCCTTTGTCAAGGACGAAACAGCGAACGTAAATCAGTAAAGAATAGCACACACATACAAACACACACGCACACACACACACTAGCGAGCAGCAACAACATGCACACAATCCCAAACCCAATCCAATTTGAACATACCGAAGAGAGGACGTTGGAAAGGTTTGATGACAGCCGCGAGTTGTTGCTGTCTCTGGTGGTCCCAGTGTTGAGTGACAGCTGGGGGTGCAGGTCGAGGCTGGTATAGCTCTGTGTGTGTGTGTGTTTGAGTGAGTGAAAGTGTGAGTGTGTGTGTGTGTGTATCTGGAGGTCCCAGTGTTGAGTGACAGCTGGGGGTGCAGGTCGAGGCTGTTATAGCTCTGTGTGTGTGTGTGTGTTTTAGTGAGTGAAAGTGGGAATGTGTGTGTCTGGAGGTCTTTGTGTTGAGTGACAGCTGGGGGTGCAGGTCGAGGCTGTTATAGCTCTGTGTGTGTGTGTGTGTGTGTGTGTGTGTGTGTGTGTGTGTGTTTGAGTGAGTGAAAGTGGGAATGTGTGTGTCTGGAGGTCCCTGTGTTGAGTGACAGCTGGGGGTGTAGGTCGAGGCTGTTATAGCTCTGTGTGTGTGTGCGTGTGTGTGTGTATGTTTGAGTGAGTGATAGTGGGAATGTGTGTGTCTGGAGGTCCCTGTGTTGAGTGACAGCTGGGGGTGCAGGTCGAGGCTGGTATAGCTGTGTGTGTGTGTGTTTGAGTGAGTGAAAGTGTGAGTGTGTGTGTGTGTGTCTGGAGGTCCCTATGTTAAGTGACAGCTGGGGGTGCAGGTCGGAGCTGTTATAGCTCTGAGTGTGTGTGTTTGAGTTAGTGAACGTGTTAGTGTGTGTGTCTGGAGGTCCCTGTGTTGAGTAATTGCTGGGGGAGCAGATCAGAGCTGTTGTAGCTGTATGCGTGTGAGTGTGTGAGTGTGTGCGCGGATGTGTATGTGTGTGCAAGTGCATGTGTGAGTGACTGTATGCATGTGCGTGTAGACGTGTGCACATGTGTGAGTAGATGCGCGCACGTGTGTAAGTGCTGAAACGAGTTGCTTTCTCCAACACACACGCACACTTTTCCACTGACGCAGAAGCAAAAGCACCAGACACAAGCACAGGCAAATAACACTGGCACAGGATAATGAGGCGTAGCGATGTAGGCATAGGCACACCTGCGCACATTGGGTGTAACTCTACATGTGTGCTCGTGCGCGTGAGTACGTGCATGTGTGTGTGTGTGTGCATGTGTGTATACACACATTAGTGTTGGCGTTTCTCAGGCAAAGGCATAGGCTTACGCACACGCACAGGGTACAGGCACACCTGCGCATATTGGCCGTCCTCCATATGTAACACAGGCCATGGACCTCTATGTGTCCCAGCACCCCCTGCTTGAAGTGCTCCCGTGCTGCTGCCGTGCTCGAAGCTGGGCAAGGAGGACCGGTCAAAGCCAGGCATGTAACTGCAGTGTGTGTGTGTGTTTGTGTTTGTGTGTGTGTGTGTGTGTGTGCGTGTGTGCGTACTTGTGTGTGTGTATGTGTGTGTGCTTGTGTGTGTGTTTGTGTGTGTGCGTGTGCGTACTTGTGTGTGTTTGGGTGTGTGTTTATGTGTGTTGGTATGTGTGTGTATGTATGTGTGTGTGTTTGAGTGTGTGTGTATGTGTGCGTGTTTGAGTGTGTGTGTATGTGTGTGTGAGTGTGTGTGTGTGTGTGTGTGTGTGTGTGTGTGTGTGTGTGTGTGTGAGAGCGAGTGTGTGTGTGTGTGTTTTCGTGCGTTAGTGCGTGTATGTTTGTGTGTGTGGTTCACCTGTGTAGATGGGCAAGGAGAATCACTGGGCGTGCTTGCAATACAGACCAGCAGCTCTGCAGCATTTTTTGCGTCGACAGCAATACTCCCTGACACATACACACATACGCACACACACACATGCACACACAGCAGCAACAGCGCCTGCACTTACCCAACTTCTTCAACCCCCCAGGATGGCCGCCCAAAGTCCGTGCTACCACTGCTGCTCTGTCTTTCATACCCACCCCTGCTGAGTGCTCGCTGCAAAGTGGGGGGAGGGGTGGCACCTTTTACCGCAAAAACATGTGTGTTCAAACGTGTGTTTGTGTGTATGTATGTGATTGTTTGCATGTGTGTGAGTTTGTTTGTATGTGATTGTTTGCATGTGTTTATGCGCGTGCATGTGTGTGTGCGCGTGTGCGTGTGTGTGCATGTGTGCTGAAGTGCGTCAGCTTAGAGTCGACCCTGAGCATGACAGCATATATCAGCTGGTGCTTTGGAGCAGGCTGTGATTGTATGGACGCCCGCAAGTTTGAGCCCTATCGCAAACCCGAGCACTCAAGTCAAGGCAGTGCCTGCACCAATTGAACATGATTCGCCTGCACCAATTGACATGATTTGCTTGCACCAATTGGACATGATTTGCCTGCACCAATTGGACATGATTCGCCTGCACCAATTGGACATGATTCGCCTGCACCAATTGGACATGATTCACCTGCACCAATTGAACATGATTTGCCTGCACCAATCGAACATAATTTGCCTGCACCAATCGGACATGATTAGCCTGCAACATTTGGACATGATTCGCTTGCACCAATTGGACATGATTCGCCTGCACCAATTGGACATGATTCACCTGCACCAATTGGACATGATTTGCCTGCACCAATTGGACATGATTCGCCTGCATCATTTGGACATGATTCGCCTGCACCAATTGGACATGATTCGCTTGCAATCTAGGCACGCCTGGCCAAAATCTGGACATGATGGGCTTAGCCCTCATGCTCACCTCGTGTGGTAGAGGGGATAGGAAATCCTCCCCTTCTTCTCCACGCATGTGTGTTTGATCTTGGGGCGTCACCTGTAGGTGCAGCTGCTGCTGCTGCTGCTGTGTGCATGTGAGTGGGTGAGTGTGTGTGTGAGTGTGTGTGTGTGTGTGTGTGGGTGTGTGGGTGGGTGAGTGTGTGTGTGAGTGTGTGTGTGTGTTGTGTGTGTGTGTGGGGGGGGGGGGGGGGGAGGTTGGGGT
>Ga0307942_1002708_pt1:5000-14388 | contig 14388 bp, 17 predicted proteins | sample OrgLakmetagen175_FD_201846 | JGI IMG/M metagenome (GOLD analysis project Ga0307942, IMG submission 201846) | Saline water microbial communities from Organic Lake, Antarctica - #175 | ecosystem: Environmental > Aquatic > Non-marine Saline and Alkaline > Saline | place: Antarctica...
AGCTCGTTCTGCATTAAGTGTGCGTGTATGTGTGTGTCTAAGTGTATGAGTCTGCGTGTGTGCGTGCTCGTGTGTGTGTGAGTGTGTGTTGTGTGTGTGTGTGAGTGTGCTTGTGTGTGTGTGTGTGTGTGTGTGTGTGTGTGTTTGTGTGTGTGTGTGTGTGTGTGTGTGTGTGTGTGTACCTACAGAGACCTCATGTCAGGTGCCATTTTTACACCTGAATTCAGTAAGGCATTCGTTGGGTCAAAGGGCCTTACATCAGGGAGAGGGAGAGGGGCTCAAAAGAGGAGACTCAAACCATAGTCTAGCGTGTGCTTTCCTATCACTCCTGCAACGCCCTTTGTTTCTTTACTGAAATGTTGCATACAGCTATGAGGAATTTCGGCTACAGGAGCTCACCTTCCTGTTGCCCTCTCATCCATCAGACTTTGAGACTGAGGAGTTGCATTCGTTTTATGATCTAGTGTTACCATACAACTTCGGCTACAAGAGCCCTCTCATCCAACTTTAAAACTGAGGTGTTGCAAACACAAAGCTTACGCAAACACGCGCGCAGCATCTCCTACAAAATTTGGCTACAGGAGGAGCTTTAATCTCCTGGTGCGCTGTTGTCCATCACACTTCAATCGTACTCTCAATTGGTGCGCTAACAAGAGGGGAGAGAATCCGCCAATGCACACACACAGCTTGGAAAAATGCAGGACACCTAGTAGAGCTGCACAGCACACAAGGCTTGGAGAAATGCAGAGGACTGTACAGCACACACTCACACAGCTTAAAGAAATGCAGAGGGCACCTAGTAGAGCACACTGTACAGCACACACGACCCTTCAGCAAGTGCTCAAATGCACCGGGGCGACACCCAACAAGACACCAACCTCAAAGCACCATACTGCATCTACAAACTGGACCTAAATATTAAAGATAGGGTCGGGCAAAATCTTGAACACCCTGTTTACCTACTCCTGATTATAAAGTGAACTTTGCAGGAGCATCGTCAGCACATGATGCCACACACCACTCACCAGGATGGTGCTCAAGTGTACGGGGGCGACATCCACAAGCGTGCGCACAGACGAGCTGGCTTTGGAGTACGAAGCATCAGACAAGCCCTCCTCAGACAGCAGCGATGCCAGCTGGCGCACCTGTGCGTGTTTGCGTGTGCCAGTATGTGTGTGTGTGTGCGTGTGCTTGTTGATGTGTGTGCGTGTGTATGTATATTTGTGTGTGCGTGTGTTTGCTAATGTGTGTATGTGTGTTCGCATGCGTTTTTACCATGTGGCAGTAAGTTGCTCATAAATGGAGCTGAGACGTACAGTACGTGCACGGGTTTGCTTGAATGCGTTCAGACGGCGGATGGGTGACTTGTGTCACATCATCAGAGGTAATAAGGGAAGTAACCCACTCTCCCCACAACAGCACAAGTGCAAGCTATTCGTGCGTGCGTGTGCGTGTGTGTGTGTGTATGTGTGTATGTGTGTGTGTGTGTGTGTGCAGAATGCAAGCAATAAGGCATTAGGAAGCATGCACACACCTATATTCCTAACCACATAAAAGCACGCTGTTCGGAAAGCAAGCAGCCTTGATGAACTGTGGGGTGGCAGGTTGGCGCACGACTTTGAATGCAAGGACACATTGACCTGACACAAGTGCAAAACACATCTATCTGAAGCAAATGTAAGGACACATCGATCTGACACATATGCAAGGACACATTGACCTGACACAAATGCAAGGACACATCTACCTGAAGCAAATGTAAGGACACATCGATCTGAAGCAAATGTAAGGACATATTGACCTGAAGCAAATGCAAGGATACATTGACCTGACACAAATGCAAGGACAGATTGACCTGAAGCAAATGCAAGGATACATCCATCCGAAAAGAGGCGTCGAGCAGAGGGTTCAAAGATACCAAGCAGCGACTCTGGGCACTAGATGTACAGAAAAAGAAGAAAAAGAAGAAAGAAGAAAGGAAGGAATGTGTTGGCAGGCACGACACAGGCATCAGACAGGAAATCGCGTACACCAAATTTTCAGACTAGAAAAACGGGCTCAGATTTGGCTACGTACCAGCCGCGCGGGCAAGGAGGTCAGCGCCTCCTTTGCTTCTTGGTGTGCGGTTTGCAGCTTGGACTCCTGAGCATCCAAGGGAGAAGGGGTGGCACTCTCTGCATGGGTGGCCTCGGTACCTGTGTGCGCATGTTTGTGTACACGTGTGTGTGTGTGTATGTGTGTGTGTGTGTGTGTGTGTGTGTGTGCGCGCGCTTGATTAAATACATGTGTTTGTGAGTGCAGATGTGGGGTTGCATGAAGTAAAAAGGGAGGTGCACATGGCTTCAATACTTGGCCCCACACATATATTCACCCACACCAACACCCAAGCCCGCATATGCACCTTCCTACACTCAACAAAACACGTACCCCGCCCATCCACACACCTGCTACTTGCTGTGCGGGTGGCGCGAACGGCGAGCCAAAGCCTGCCGTGGCAGGAGCCGCTTCGGCCACCGCTGCTGCTGCTGCTGCTGGTGGTGCTGGCGTTGGTGTTGGTGCTGCCGCAGTTGATGGTGCTGATGGTGTTGATGCTGCTACTGATGCTGGTGCTGCGGGCAGCCCTGAGGGGGTCACAGGGGTACCTGCCACTGGTGCGGCAGGTGGTTGTGGTGGGGGTGCAGCTGCTGCTGCGTCAGCTGGCTGAGAAGGTGCCTGTGTGCGGGGTTCTAATGGAGTGGCAGGAGTCACAGATGATGTAGAAGGGCCTGCTACTGCCCCTTGTTGCTGCTGCTGCGGCTGCTGCTGGTTGGGGTGGGCGCCTGGAGGTGGGGCGTGCGGTTGTGTGATGTGAAAGGCGCACACATTCACACTGCCTCTTTGGCACCAACTAAGAGATTGAGCGCGCACACATTCACACTGCCTCTTTGGCACCAACAGAGTGAGGGCGCGCACGTTTCCACTGCCTCTTTGGCACTATCAGTGAGCACGGGAGACTAGCTAGCCTTGCCCATATTTGAAAGCAGCTGAGAGGTAGCCTAATAAGCAGTGCCGGTCTATTTACAATCCAATGCATGCGTTGCAAAATCAGATGTCGTCATGAATACTCCACACACACACGCACGCACGCACACACACACACACACACAAGCGCTTAAGCACCTGTGTCCACGTCCATCATTATGAACACTACATATGAATCAATTTTAACATTAATCTAAACATTATGAACTCTACATATTAATCAATCCAAACCCATGTAACCATCACTACGAACTCTGAACATTACACTTCTACCAGCGCACCTTTGTCCACGTCCATCACTATGAACAGCACACACATTGTGCACCATCATGAGCACTACATATGAATCATGTAACCATCACTATGAACTAAGAACAGTACAAGTCAAGCGACGCACCTGTGTCCACGTCCATCGCCTGCGGCTGCTGCGGCTGCTGCTGCTGCAGCTGCTGCTGCGCTCCTTTACATCTCTGATGGAACCCTTCGAGGGCTGCGTTGCGCCCACGCTCTTTGGCGCGCTCTTCACCCATCATCTGCGTGCAAACACACACACACACACACATTCACACACACATGTACGGCAGTCAGTAAAACATGCTCATTGGACAGGGTTGCCTGAATTTCAAAGTGGCCTTTCAAGGGTTGCGTAACACTCACGCTCTATGCCGTGCACCTCACCATAAGTGTACTCTGCACGCACACACACACACGTACATACAGCAGTACACCATTATGTTTGGACATGGCACTTTTAAGTCCTGCATTCCAAGCTCCTCTCCCGCACTGACTTGTTTAAGGTGTCAGCCCAAACTGGTGCAGACTACTGCTGCTTCAACCACTGCAGGGCACACAATGCACCTCTGCCGAGAGCACCGCCAAACCCTCACACACATGCACACAAAAGCACAAACACACAAAATGCACTGCCTACCCCCCTGTTACCGGGGGTTCAGCCCAGATTACTGCAGCCCTAGCCACTCCAGGATGTATAATAAGCACATCCGTGCACAAGAAACCTCGAAAAATGCACTGCCAAACCCACATTCATATACGCACATGCACACACACACACACACACACACACACAAACACAGAAACCCACCTGCAGCCGGGTGGTCAGCTCAGACAAGTAGGCAGCGGCAGCCTTCAGCTCAGTTTCCAGCAGGATCAGCGCAAACTCCATCGTGGGGTTGCTGCGTTTGCACATTGGCACTCCCACAGAGGACAGCATGACCTCCAGGGACATGGGCTCTGCGACACGTGTGTGTGTGCGTGTGTGTGTGTGTGTGTATGTGCGTGTGCATGTGTGTGTGTGTGTGTGTGTGTGCGCATGCGCTCACAGCACGCAATCCAGAGATTAGGTGTGCTTCTTTTTTGCATCATCACCCTCACAAACCACACCTACGGCACACAAGATAGCACACACCCACACCACACGCACCTTGAGTGGAGGCAGGCAAGCCAGTGCTTGGCCCTGCATCATTTGGCCCAGGCTGTAAGCCCTGTGGAGGCGGCAGCAGCTGAGGCTGAGGCTGCTGTTGGTGCTGCACAATCACTGGCGGTGGTGGTGGTGGTGGTGGTGGTGGTGCTGCTGCATTGCCAGAGGTTGCGGTTGGTGCCCCGTGAGTTGAAGAGGGTGGAGGGGTGAGTGTGAGGGTGGTGGAGGGGGCGCCAGCGGTGGAGCTGAGCACGGCCAGCTGCTCGATGCCGTCGTAGGGCACACGCAGGGTGAGCATCATACGCGCGACTTGGGAGGAGTGCTTGGCCATGTAGGTGATCTGTGTGTGTTGTGTGTGTGTGTGTGTGTGTGTGTGTGTGTGTTTTGTGCTTTTGTGCATGCGTGTGTGTGTACACGTGTGAGTGTGTGTTTTGTGCTTTTGTGCATGTGTGTGTGTGTGTGTACAAGTGTGTGTTTTGTGCTTTTGTGCATGTGCGTGTTTTGTGCTTCTGTGCATTGCGCGTGTGTTTTATGCTTTTGTGCATGTGAGTGTGTATGTGTGCGCAGGTTAGTGAGGGTGATCGTAATTAGCATGTGCCAAGTGCTGCGTGACGGAACAGCTAGGGCACGGCCACACCAGAGCAACCAAAAACAAAAGTCTCCTTGTTGCACCATCTCGCTGCGCTCATCAACAAACCCACACCGTAAACAGTAACACGCTCATTGCTTTGACAAACATCCTCCCAGGTCGTCAAAAAACAATTGCCATCTGTATGCATGATCCTACCACTCTCGTCAACAAACCCACACCGTAAACAGTAATACCCACCGTTTCAAGCATATAATTTTTCTGCATGCGTGATCCTGTCGCTCTCGTCAGTTGCATATAGCAGCCAAACCTTTGACAGTAACACCCACCGTTTCAAGCACACGCCGCAGCAGCTGGGGCACTGCTGCGCCATCGCCCACACTCACTCCCAGCATGGCAGAAATGGTGGCCTCTCCTGCCTGCAGCACCTGCTGCTGCTGCTGGTCGACCTGCAGAGATGCAATTGCAAAAAGAGCGTGCTATGGCAAGGCAGTGAGTGACACACTGATGACGGAGAGAGGAATGATGCTTGGTGTCCTGCAGCTCCTGCTGCTGCTGCTGTTGCTAGTCTACCTGCAGAGATGCAATGAACATAGGGAGCATGCTCTGGCGAGGCAGTGAATGTCACATGTTTGGCAAGGCAGTGTATGACACACGTGAATGACACACGTCAAGACGGAGAGAGGGAAGCTGCTTCCTGTCCTGCAGCACTTTCTGCTGCTGCTGCTGGTCCATCTGCAACGAACACAAAGAGCAAAGCAAAAACACGACCCGGAAATGACGTAGGGGTTAAGAAAATGGGCCTGAAGTACCGGAATCCATCATTTTTGAGACCCGGGAGAGCATGCTTGACTTTTTCACCAGCTTGGCAACAATTCGATGTGCTCTGCTCCATCGAGCCCTTTTGCTGCAAACTGGTTTGACCAATGCATGTGTGAAACCTGGAAGAGCATGTCGACCTCTGCCTCCACCTTTATAACAGGTTCAACGTGCTCTCCATTCTTTCAAGCCCTTCTGCTGCTTTTTGCTGCACCTTTATAACAGGTTCAACGTGCTCTCCATTCTTTCAAGCCCTTTTGCTGCTTTTCGCTGCACCTTTATAACAGGTCCAACGTGCTTTATTTTTCAAGCCCTGTTGCTGCTTTTTGCTGCACCTTTATAACAGGTCCAACGTGCTCCATTCCCCCAAGCCCTTTTGCTGCAAACTGATCCGACCAAATGCGAGAAGGACAGTCCCACCCACCTGCATCGCATCTCCGTCCTGCTGACCCACTGCACCAGCTGACGCTACGTCACGCTCCGTCAGCGCGCGCACTGTGCCCATCATCATGCGCAGCAGAGCACGGCGCGTGGGTGCGTGCGCGCTGAGGTTGAGCAGCACACGCAGCAGGGCCTGGCGTGAGGAGTTGGGGTGGGACACCCGTAGGAGGGAGGCGAGCGAGCCAAGGTCTTCCAGGTCAAGCATGGGGGGTACCTGCGTGTGTGTGTGTGTGTGTGTGTGTGTGTGTGTGTGTGTAGAGCAAGAAAGGGGAGTGTTTGCCCTGTTTGCGTGTCGCTTGCATTCACAATCTTGGACACATTCTCTTACAAATTATGTTGTTGCGCATCATTGAGTATGCATAGTGAGAGCATGGTGAGAGCATAGTGAGAGCATGGTGAAACGAGCGCCATCACGTGCGCAGGTGCATGCTCCACCCAAGTGCACCTATGCCTAGTGCCCAATAAAAAGAAATAAGCACGCGTCTGTGTTGTGTCTGTGTGCCTGGGTGTAGTGCCGTCAAATGCGCAGGTGCACTACCCAAGCGCCTAGTGCCCAAAGAAGCATTTTCACACAAAAGGCACGTGTCTGTGTGTCTGTGCATCTGGGTGTAAACTGCCACATACATGCACCTACATGCACAGAACACACACTGAACACAGCTATTCCCTGTAGGATCTCCCTGCCTGGATTAACACACATAGCTCCTTGTTCATCTAAATCCACTCAATCGTGGCGGACCTACATCTATTTGTACATGGCAAACCAATATCCACTGATACATGGTCAATAAACGGCTTTGGGTGCTTGCATTCCGCACATAGTGCAGGATGTTCGCAATGACAGCATGTGGATTTGCTGACAGGTTCTGTGTTAGCCTTGTTTGCATGGAGACCAGAGAACCTGTCATCAAATCCACATGCTGTCATTGCAAACGTCCCGCAGGATCTGAGCACCAAGCCGTCCTCCAGCATTGGTGTTCACACACACACACAAAAAACACACACGACTTCCACCTTACCACCAGTGCACGGAAAGTATTGAATGGTGCATGCATACGCTGCATGTGTGCTTGCGTGCAGACACTGCATGTGTGCTTGCGTGCAGACGCTGCATGTGTGCTTGTGTGCATACGCTGCATGTGTGCTTGTGTGCATACGCTGCATGTGTGCTTGCGTGCAGACGCTGCATGTGTGCTTGCGTGCAGACGCTGCATGTGTGCTTGCGTGCAGACGCTGCATGTGTGCTTGCGTGCATACGCTGCACGTGTGCTTGCATGCAGACGCTGCATTTGTGCAGCATTAAGGGTACTGCATGTGTGCTTGCGTGCAGACGCTGCATTGTGTGCAACATTAAGGGTACTGCATGTGTGCTTTCATGCAGACGCTGCATGTGTGTTTACGTGCAGACGCTGCATGTGTGCTTGCGTGCAGACGCTGCAAGTGTGCTTGCGTGCAGACGCTGCATGTGTGCAAACATTAAGAATACTGCATGTGTGCAGCATTAAGGTTACTGCATGTGTGCTTGCATGCAGATGCTGCATGTGTGCTTGCGTACAGACGCTGCATGTGTGCAAGATTAGGGGTACTGCAAGTGGCCGTCTAGGTTGAGCGCACGTACCTGTGCCAACGCTGTGTCCTCCGCTTCTTGCTGTGTGCGTCGTGCCATGGCTGCTGCACGATGGAGCGTGATGGAGTTCTGCACACACATACACACACATTTTGGTGAGAGTGCGGGAGTTTTGAGTGTGTGTGTGTATGTGTGTATGTGCATGTGTGTGTACGTATGTGAGCTTTTTAGTGTGTTTGTGTGTGTACTTGCGTTTGTATTATGAAAGAAAGCTGTAGGCAAAAGGGCAACACAAAATTTTAAACACAAACCCACCTCAACACACACACACACACACACACACGCATGCACACCTGTTGAGCAGCAGAACCGCGTCCTCCACCCCCACGCCCACCCCGAGCTCCTGGCATTCCGAAGGTGGCCATTGGGCCTGGGGGAGGGGCCAAACCACCTCCGCCTCCACGCCCACCCCCACCTAAATGTGTGTATGTGCGTGTACGTGTTTGTGTGTGTAGGTGTGTGTGTGTGTGTGCGTGTGTGTGAGTGTATGTAGGTTTATGTGAGTATATGTGTGATTTGTGTGCAAGGTTTGTGAGTGTAAATTTCAAAATGATTGCGCCAGTAGACCAAGGAAGGTGTGCGTGGAGCATGCTCGATGACAACCACCCTCCTAACAAAGTCATGTTCATGATTTGAGGACGGCCAAGTGTGCCTTCCAGGGAATCTCAGTAAGGGATGTCACCAACATCCACGCCCATGCCCACGCCCACGCCCACGCCCACACCCACACCCACACCGACACCCACGCTCACGCCCACACCCACGCTCACGTTCACATCCACGCTCACGCCCACACCCACAATAAATCACATAAACACAAGTGTGCCTACCTGGAACTCCCAGTATGGGCATGTCACCCAGCGTGGAAGTGCGGTAGCGTGCACGAAGGGACCGTGCCTCCGCTAGCATAGCAGGGGGCAGGGTGCGCAGCAGGCCCTCATCCTGCGTGTGTATGTGTGTGTGTGTGTGTGTGTGTGTGTGTGTGTGTGTGTGTGTGTGTGTGCAAGTGTGTGAGTGTATGTGTGCGTATGTGTGTGTGTATATATATGTGTGTGTACGTGTGCATGTATAGAGTGTGTGTACGCGTATGCATATATGTGTGTGTTTGTGCATGTGCATGTATGAGTGTGCGTTTGTGCATGTATACATGTGTGGATGTGTGACACACCCACACACACAAGCAATACATCCAACCACACACAACACACACGGACACACACCCACAAACACGCATACACTGCCATACACACTCACCGACGTCAGCAGCACATCCTCGCGCACGTCTGGAGGGAATGTGGCCAACAACGAAGCCAGGTCCATCTCCTCTTCTGCCGCAGGTGGTCCACCTGTGCATGCATGTGTGTATGTATGTGTGTGCGTGTGTGTGTGTGTGTGTGTGTGTGTGTGTGTGTGTGTGTGTGTGTGTTTGTGTGTGTGTGTGTGTGTGTGTGGG
>Ga0307942_1002709_pt1:0-2500 | contig 14388 bp, 18 predicted proteins | sample OrgLakmetagen175_FD_201846 | JGI IMG/M metagenome (GOLD analysis project Ga0307942, IMG submission 201846) | Saline water microbial communities from Organic Lake, Antarctica - #175 | ecosystem: Environmental > Aquatic > Non-marine Saline and Alkaline > Saline | place: Antarctica: Organic...
TAAACATCCAGGTCCTGCACTTCAAAGTATCAGGCATTGTGTGCGTGTGTACGCATGTGGCTGTCTGAAACATAAACATCCAGGTCCTGCACTTCAAAGTATCAGGCATTGTGTGCGTGTGTACGCATGTGGCTGTCTGAAACCTAAACATCCAGGTCCTGCACTTCAAAGTATCAGGCATTGTGTGCGTGTGTACGCATGTGGCTGTCTGAAACCTATACATCCAGGTCCTGCACTTCAAAGTATCAGGCATTGTGTGCGTGTGTACGCATGTGGCTGTCTGAAACCTAAACATTTAGGTCCTGCACTTCAAAGTATCAGGCATTGTGTGCGTGTGTACGCATGTGGCTGTCTGAAACCTAAACATCCAGGTCCTGCACTTCAAATTATCAGGCATTGTGTGCGTGTGTACGCATGTGGCATATGTAGGGCTGTACGCACGTGGCATGTGGCATATGTAGGGCTGTACGCATGTGGCATGTGGCATATGTAGGGCTGTACGCATGTGGCATGTGGCATATGTAGGGCTGTACGCATGTGGCATGTGTACGCATGTGGCATATATAGGGCTGCCCAGAACTATACATTTAATAGGTATATACGGTGTATACATAGGGTTGGCCAGAACCGTATACATACACCATGTATGACCGTACATTTGGTGATTTTCCTGCCAAAAATGCCGTGTATACACCGTATATATATATATGGTTCTGGCCAACCCTATGCATATATGGTATTTTTGGCAGGGGAATCACCATACATACGGTCATGTACGGTGTGTATGTAGGGTTCTGGCCAATCCTAGGCATGTGCTGCATGTGCGCTCTGTTTGAGCAAGTGCACGCGTTAAATGTCCTTTTAATGATTGCTATCATCAGTGGGAACTATGCCACAGGCTGAGGAGATAGGCCATTAATTATATAATTCTTAATTTAAGCTTAGTGCCACAGGCTGCGCTCGTAGCCAACAACAGGTCTCACAAACATAATGGTCTCTCCAAGTTAATGGCATCAGTGGAAGTCAGGGCACAGGCTGAGGAGATAAGTAGGGTTGGCCAGAACCGTATATATACGCCATATATGACCGTGTATTTGGTGATTTCCCTGCCCAAATTACCGTATATGCACGGTATATGTATGTATGGTTCTGGCCAACCCTATAAATACGTGACAGGTCGTTATGTAATCGTCTTGTTTGTTTTAGGGTGCCAGGTATTAAGTCACAATACAAGGGTCTGCATATCTCTATATTTATAATCATGTTGCCATGCACACATAAGTGATGCACACATACAAACAAACACATACGTGCACAAGTGCAAATACATACTTGCGCAAACACAAACATGTACACACACAGACACACACACGCACACACACACACACGCACACACATACACATGCAGGTGCTGCCCCTCATTCGTACCATGGCTATTACCCTTACTACTCTCCATCGGGAGTGCCACCTCACCTACAGGTAAGCCAGCAGGCAGGTTGACACACACATGCATACATGCACACACACACATGCATACATGCATGCATGCATACATGTGCGCACACACACACACACATACACTCGTGCCACCTCACCTATAGGTAAGCCAGCAGGCAGGTGGACACACACATCCATACATGCACGCACACACACACACACACACATGTGCCACCTCACCTATAGGTAAGCCAGCAGGCAGGTTGACACACACATGCATACATGCACGCACATACATGCAAGGCACAGACACACACGCACACACTGGTGCCACCTCACCTACAGGTAAGCCAGCAGGCAGGTTGACACACACATGCAAACATACATGCACACACACACACGCACACACACATGTGCCACCTCACCTATAGGTAAGCCAGCAGGCAGGTAGACACACACATGCATACATACATGCACACACACACACACGCACACACATGTGCCACCTCACCTATAGGTAAGCCAGCAGGCAGGTTGACACACACATGCATACATGCACACGCACACACACATGCATACATGCATACATGCACGCACATACATGCAAGGCACAGAGACACACACACACACACACTTGTGCCACCTCACCTACAGGTAAGCCAGCAGGCAGGTTGACATGCGCATGCATACATGCACACACACGCACACAGATGCAAGGCACAGACACACACATGCATGCATGCAGCACGCGCAGTCACGCACACCCACGTGCACACAAGCACGCACAAACACACACACACACACACAAACCCAAATGTCTGCACACTCGCTCTTGCAGCAGCAGCAGCAACAGCAGCAGCAACAGCAGCAAGGGGCAGGAGGCCTTACAGCTATGTTTGTCAGAAGAGGGCAGGGAGGGGCCGCTCCTGCTCCTTCTGTGCACGCTGCAGCTGCTGCCGCAAATGGTGCTGAAGCAGCTAATCCACCTGGAGGTGATTTACGAGCACGTGCTTCTTTGGACGTGTGTGTGTGTGTGTGTGTGTGTGTGTGTGCTTACACGTGC
>Ga0307942_1002709_pt1:10000-14388 | contig 14388 bp, 18 predicted proteins | sample OrgLakmetagen175_FD_201846 | JGI IMG/M metagenome (GOLD analysis project Ga0307942, IMG submission 201846) | Saline water microbial communities from Organic Lake, Antarctica - #175 | ecosystem: Environmental > Aquatic > Non-marine Saline and Alkaline > Saline | place: Antarctica...
GTTCTGGCCGACTTTAAGCATTAACGATTAGCGTTTTCCAGAATGTACTCACACACCACGTATTAACCATATCTGAAGTTTTTTCTGCTAGAAGTACGGAATACCAAAAAACTCCTGTAACCAGTAATTGGGTTCCCAATGCACATACACACTCATACATACACACACACACACACGCACGCACGCACGCACGCACACACACGCACACACACACACACACACACAAACACACACACATTACTTGTACACAGGAGGGTCTGTGACGAGACAACCCTGCTGGTGTTGGGATTTGTTTCCTCCTTGCTCCCTGGCTGGAATGTGGCACAAGACGATAACGTTGCTCTCTTAGGAGACCTGCAGGTGTGTGTGCATGTGGGGTGTTGAGTGTGTTTCCTGAACTAATTCAGCGTGTTAGTTCAAATGGGGGCATAGTTTTGGCATAGTTTGAGCTTATAAAAACCTCCTGGGAAACTTTTGTGTGCGTGTGTGCGTGTGTGCATGTGTCTGTGTTTGTCAATCACGCATATAGCTTATAGCACTGTTTCAGCAGAAAGCGTATCAGGCACCAGGCATTCTGTGTCATAGTGAGTATGCGGCATGTATAGGTCTGGCCAGAACCATGTATATACGATGCATACACGGTTTTTTCGGCAGGGATTCCATAGAATTTACGGTTGGTCATACATAGGGTTGGCCAGAACCATATATATACCATGCATACACGGTTTTTCGGCAGGGATTTCATGAAATTTACGGTTGGTCATACATAGGGTTGGCCAGAACCATATATATACGATGCATACACGGTTTTTCGGCAGGGATTCCATGAAATGTACGGTCGGTCGGTCATACATAGGGTTGGCCAGAACCATGTATAAACGGTGTGTATACACGGTTTTTTTCGGCAGGGATTCCATGAAATGTACGGTCGGTAATACATAGGGCTGGCCAGAACCATATATATACGATGTATATACAATTTTTTTGGCAGGGATTCCATAGAATTTACGGTTGGTCATACATAGGGTTGGCCAGAACCATATATATACGATGCATACACGGTTCTTTCGGCAGGGATTCCATGAAACTTACGGTCGGTCGGTCATACATAGGGTTGGCCAGAACCATGTACCTATATACGATGTGTATACGTTTTTTCGGCAGGGATTCCATGAAATGTACGGTCGGTCATACGTAGGGTTGGCCAGAACCATGTATATACGGTGTGTATACACAGTTTATTCGGCAGGGATTTCATGAAATCTACGGTTGGTCATACATAGGGTTGGCCAGAACCATATATATACGATGCATACACGGTTTTTCGGCAGGGATTCCATGAAATGTACGGTCGGTCGGTCATACATAGGGTTGGCCAGAACCATGTATAAACGGTGTGTATACACGGTTTTTTTCGGCAGGGATTCCATGAAATTTACGGTCGGTCGGTCATACATAGGGTTGGCCAGAACCATGTACCTATATACGATGTGTATACGTTTTTTCGGCAGGGATTCCATGAAATTTACGGTCGGTCATGCATAGGGCTGGCCAGAACCATGTATATACGATGCATACACGGTTTTTTCGGCAGGGATTCCATGAAATTTACGGTCGGTCGGTCATACATAGGGTTGGCCAGAACCATGTACATACGGTGTGTATACACGGTATTTTTGGCAGGGATTCCATGAAATTTACGGTTGGTCATACATAGGGTTGGCCAGAACCATGTATATACGGTGTGTATACACGGATTATTCGGCAGGGAAACCACCAAATGTACGGTCAGGTACGTTGTATATATACGAGTATGGCCAACTTTAAATATGTCTATGCTTTGCAGGGTGTCGTTGTTGCAGGTGGTATATATATAGGGTTGGCCAGAACCATATATATACGGTGTACATACGGTATTTTTGGCTTGAAAATCACCAAATATACGGTGTATATATATGTATATATACGGTTCTGGCCAACCCTATAAATATAAGATCATGACCGTTACTGAATGTCAGACATTCAGTACCTGTGTGGGGTTGGCCAAAACCTTATATGTCCACCGTATATGACCGTATTTTGGTGATTCTCCTGCCAAAACTACCGTATATACACCGTGTATATAGGGTCATGGCCAACCCTAAGAATGTGCCATGTGCATCAGGCATCCATGCATGTGCCGTGTGTGTGCTTTTTAGGGTGTCATTGTTGCAGGTGTTAAAGGAACTTGACAGCTGCAGATTGTGCTCCTAAGGCATTCATGCATGTGCCGTCGTGTATACGTGTGTGTGTGTGCTTCGTAGGATGTCGTTGTTGTAGGTGTTAAAGGACCTTGACAGCTGCAGATTGTGCTCCTAAGGCATTCATGCATGTGCCGTCGTGTGTACGTGTGTGTGTATGTGCTTCGTAGGGTGTCGGTGTTGCAGGTGTTAAAGGACCTTGACATCTGCAGATTGTGCTCCTGAGGCATTCATGCATGTGCCGCCGTGTATACGTGTGTGTGTGTGAGTGTGTGTGTGTCTGTGTGCTCTGTAGGGTGTCGTTGTTGCAGGTGTAAAAGGATCATGACAGCTGCCGGTGTGTGTGTGCATCGTAGGGTGATGTTGCGGGAGACGAGGCGCTGCAGCAGCTACGAGTACGTCTGGAGCAAATGCATCAAGAAGCGGAGCAGCTGCAGGCTGGACAGGAGCCGCAGGAGGAAGGAGGCGGCGGTGCTGGAGGGCAGGTGTGTGTATGTGCGCATGTTTGTGTACGCGTGTGCGTCCGTGTATGCGTTTGTTTGTGTGTGCGTGTGTGTGTGTGTGTGTGCGCGCGCATGTTTGTATACGTGTGTGTGTTCGCATGTTTGTGTGCGTGAGTGCGTGCGTGTGTGCGTTTGTGTTGGATATAAGTGTGAGGCCAGAAGTTGCATTACTGCATGAAGCCAGGGCTGCTCTCTTCCACCTTGCACTTCTCCACCTTGCACTTTTCTACTGTATAGGCTCCGGACGCTGTGTGTGTGTGTGCATGTTTGTGTGTGTGACCTTGCACTTTTTAACTGTATAGGCTCCGGACACCACAAACTATTGGTAGGTCTTGCTGCGCCCCGAGCTGCCTCTCTATTTTCTTGATTTCTGTAACAGCACGCTGTAACAATACACTTTCTCTATTTTCTTGATTTCTGTAACAGCACGCTGTAACAATACACTTTCTCTGTTTTCTTGATTTCTGTAACAGCACGCTGTAACAATGCACTTTCTCTATTTTCTTGATTTCTATAACAGCACGCTGTAACAATACACTTTCTCTCTGATTGGCAGCTTGGTACCGATATCCCAGTCATAAACATAGACATGATCATAATCACACACACATACAAAGACGTCTTGCCTCCTAATCTCCCAATCTCCCACAACTTTTCTTGCAGGGGGGTGCAGCAGCAGGAGGAGAGGGAGGGGAGGAAAGCGGGGAAGAGGAGAGCGGCAGTGACGAGGAGGGAGAGGAGGGTGAGGCCCCAGAAGGGCACGTAGATGGGCACATGCATCAGGAGTAACGATGAGGGTGAAGAAGTGTGCCGTGGGAGTGGACCTCCAGGCCTTACGAGGCGCCTGGGCGATATTTCCTTCAGATTTCTATTTTGCAGTATGGAATACTTGTCTATTTTGTTGAAATTGCTGATGAGAAGGTGCAACGTTAGAGTTAGAGTTGCAAGTGTGCAGAGTGCGCAAAGAGGCCACTAGCTAGGATGAGGTGCAAGTCCCCCCGGTGGTGCTCTCAGGTGAGAGACCACCAATAGCATTGCAGGGGTGACGACTTGGCGAAAGACAAGACGCGTAGAACGATGCTTGACGGCGGAAGAACTAGGCTGTGTTTGCTTGAATAAGGGTGACGGGTGCTATGAACAGCCTTTTTGTGATCATGGCACTAGGCCTGATCCCCAACTCCAAAAAGCAAAAGCACAGCACAGCATGCTTATGGCCAACCTAAACAGGCAAGGATATAGGGAAGTCAAGCTTCACATGATCCTCGTTGGAGCTATGGGGACTATCTACGAAGACTATACAGACAAACCTCTGGATTACCATGAAAACCACTCCCCAGATTAATTAAGGAAAAGAGGAGCCACTTTGGTACCGGATACCGTAATATTCCTCCATCATAAGAACGAGAAAAAAATTAATGGGGATTAGGAGGGTTGCAGGCTTGACCTGGAACCGTCTCCTGATGATGAGAGTTGATAATAGTGCTGGAATGGGCACGTCTGGCATGGCTAAGTTTGGGGTGACAAGGGTTGCAAGGATGGCCTACAGCCCGAGACTCTGGCTGATGGCAATTGGCTGGTGAAACAAAATCAACCAGTGTCGAAAATTAAAACTAAATCTGACACACACTTGAGGAGTCTGTATGAG
>Ga0307942_1002711_pt1 | contig 14381 bp, 14 predicted proteins | sample OrgLakmetagen175_FD_201846 | JGI IMG/M metagenome (GOLD analysis project Ga0307942, IMG submission 201846) | Saline water microbial communities from Organic Lake, Antarctica - #175 | ecosystem: Environmental > Aquatic > Non-marine Saline and Alkaline > Saline | place: Antarctica: Organic Lake...
CCAAAATTGCACTGGCAGTGCCAGCCCCCGAGCTGATGCAGCCCCAACCCAGCCTCAGGGTCGATCATGGAAGCATTGTGTGGCGTCAGCACATGGGAGGAGCACACCGAGGAGCGAAAATGGGAGGGTTTGGGGCGGAGAGGTTATTCTGAGGCCATTTTTGCACTGGAAGTGCCAGCTTGGCACCGTACCGTACACCGTACCGTATTTTACCGTAATTACGGTAGAGTACGGTGTGATAATTACGGTAGTACGCCGTAATTTAACAAGAACGGTGCGTACCGTACAGACCGTCATCGTACCGTACCGTACAACTCGACAAGCCTGAACTTTATACAGGCAGCGCTTTAAATAAGTCTCTTGGCTTGTCTAAGGTGCGTCAGCAGAGCCCCTTATTGGGTCAAGCAGCACCACGCACCACGTGTTCCATGACCCACGTGTTGCATGACTTATGTGTTGCATGACCCACGTGTTGCATGACCCCACTACAGCAAACGTCCACAAACACCGCGCCTCATCGATTACTTCTGCTCACTTCCTACTACAGCACGCGTCCACAAACACCGCACCTCATCGATTGCTTCTGCTGGCTTCCTTGCTAGGTGCCGGATGGAGGCGCAGGTCCCCATTGAAACCATGCGCTCTGCAGCCTCTGCTTCTGCTTCACTGAGCACGTGAGGTTCTGCACTCTGCAGAAGGCAGGTCAACAGCAAGGCACAATTCGTTGACTGAGCACGTGAGGCTGTGCACTCTGCAGAAGGCAGATCAACAGCAAGGCACAATCCAGAGTGAAGTGCCCTCACTCTTCTTATGGCTGCCAGGGCCTCATAACCCTAACAGTCATTAGGCACACACAATACACTCTGCACATGCACACAAACACACACACGAGAAACACACACGACCCAATAACACATCTATGCTTACGTTAGGTTTCATCGTGTCTCTTGTGCAGACACGCAATTGCTCTAGGTGTGTATGGTGAAATTTGGTGGTCTACAAAATTGCAAGCGGCATTGCTGAACGTTTGTGGCACAGCAGCTCGGTTACTCTATAAAAGTAGTTGATTTGAGCTATAATCCAACCATCATTATACTAGCCGCCTCATGCTCTTTCCTCATTGCTCTTTGGTCCAGGTTTGTCCAGTTGTTAGCACAACCAACCATTACTTCCTTTGTTCACCGTCATGACGATGTCTGTCGTTAGAGGATTATATGAGCTTTGCACTGTGTGGATGTGTATATCTAGCAGCCACAGCTGACTCATAGCTTAATCTGTTTGTATGTGAATACAACATGGGCTGCCGAGGGGGTCTACCTACGCAGTTGCCTAAATAGAGGAACCCTTGGCACGAGCTTGTGACTCAACTTAGACAACAGAAGGACGCAGATGCACACACATCCGCACGTCCAATTGTGAACAACGCACAGTACCTTGATGGAATCCATTAGATCCTTGCACAGGCTCTCTTCTGTGTGCGCCGTCCTACACTCGCTGGCTCTAACACCGCTATTATGGATGAGTGAGGAGCCGGATGTCTTGCACGACCAAAACCCTGCTCTGTTCTCTGGAATGTGCGTGGCTTCTGCAGGGGACACGAGACACAAGTGAGCACATACAAGATCTGGCGCAGTGAGTGCACTGCATATTTGCGTGCACGTTCGTGTGTGCGTTTGTCTGTGCGTTTGTGTGTGTGTGTGTGTGCGTTTGTGTGTGTGTGGGTGGGTGGGTGGGTGGGTGCGGGTGGTAAACTTGGTAAGGCTTCATAGGTCACTGCTTGTTCAGGTGAGCGTGCGACCTGGCAAAGTGTGTGACCACTGCGGCTCAGACTGCCACTCGTTTATTACAAAAAACAGGAAACCATGCAGGCAGTGGAACCACTCCCCACAATAAGGAAAAGGAGCCACTTACGTGCTAAGTACTGAACTGCGTGTTAAGAACGATTACATGCAAGGCGTGAGGGAGTGGAGTGGCTGGTAGTATGTGTGATTGGAAACTGGAAAATTCAATGGCGCCCCCTTGCAAGCTTGGCCAGGGAACAAGTATGGGGTTGAGGGCACAAACTTGTGTGTGTGCATTGTTTGCGTGCACGCCTGTGGGTGAAGCATTTGGTTAACCAGAACCATGAGTATATGGTATTTTTGGCAGGGAAATCACCAAATATACGATGTAATATACGGTGTAATAAGATTCTGGCCAAATTTGCAAAGCATGCACGTCCTTGTTGAGCGTTTGCAGGCACAGAAGCACAAATGGATGCAGATTCACAGTGTGCGGAGTTGCAATGGGCTCTGGATCATGCACTGCAGTCCTTTCCCCAAACTGTGCTTCACTTGCCCTACTGTAAATGTTGTGTGTTTTTATAAGTTTTTGGCCTATATAGCGATGTAACCTTACCTACAGTAAATGATGCGTGTGTTACCTGGGGTCACGGAAGCACAGGCATCCGCTCCAACCTTGCAGCAGGAGAGCATCTGACCAGACTCGTCAAGGGATTTCACTGCCGTCTGAAATGGGCTAGCAACATGCTGTTGCCAGGACGTTGATGTGGAGGGGTTGCCGTCAGACTCCTTTTCAACACCAGCAGCAGCAGCAGCAGCAGCAGCAACCGGCGGAAGAGGTGCAGATCTTTGGTTGATGGGGTCATGTGGACAGTAGCCATCAGCGGCATACGAGGTCCCACACAACCCCTCACTGTCTTCAACTGTTGCTGCTCCACGTCTGTTGGAGCCCTGGAGCCGAGAAAGCTGCTGCTGGAGCAAGGAAGAAGGCATGCTGTCTTGCGTCGCAGGGGGCTGTGTGTGTGTGCATATGTGTGTGTGTTTGCACGCGTGTGCGTGTGTGCACACACGTTCAGGTGTCTGTGCTGTTATGTGAGCCAGCAGCAACAACATGCAGAGCTGGAAGTTAAGGGCGCCTTACCAGGCAATTGCCATTGAATTTATTTTAGGTATTGGACAAAGGCACAAGAGAGGTCCTGCAGGCCAGCGGTTTTGTGTGAATGGGACAACATTAGGCAAGCAAGCACCTTCCATCTGTATGCCACCCACTTCCTGCCTTTCTCAGTGCACTTCAATGCCCATGCCCACCCAATAGAGTACCAGAGAACCAAAATATCTCGGAGCAGCCAGATGGTCTGTTTGTCAGTAGTCCATTCCCTTGTTTTTTCAAGGGTTTTTGCAAGGTACAAATTTGGTGCTACAACGAAGACTTTGTTGCTGTACAATCTTTACATGCACTAGCAGTCGCACTTTTTGACAGATGGATTATTCTGTGGACCCTGTAAGTAGTAAATAGTGGTAATCTCCAAAGAAACGGCTGTTAACATTTGGCTCTGGTCAACCCTACTCATGTTCATGCTGTTAAGCAAGCTCTAACGAGGAGAAATCAATGCCACTTGTTTGGTAGCCGTCATATACGTCGCGTATTCCGCATGTACTAGACGTGTTGCGGCACACAATGGAAGACCTGCACCCAAATAAGATCAACCCACAGCGGTGCAGTTTCCACACGTCCCTTATACCAAAGAATCACAGCGCCTGTACACCACAGGACATTACAGCACCTGTGAATCACAGCGCGTGTTTACCACAGGACATTACGCGCCTGTACACCACAGGACATTACAGCACCCCTGTGAATCACAGCGCCTATACACCACAGGACATTACAGCACCTGTACTAGGCTACTGGTGGAGTGACAGGCCCGAGGAGGGCGCCGGAAATCCTGGGCGCCGACGTTACGGAAGTTGGAGCCAAGGGCAAACGGAGAGGCAGAGAACCTGCAGGTACAGTTGCATGCATGCCCTGGTCGGTGTACAGACGCAGACCATATGCCTATATGTTTACGTGTAGATATATGTATGATCGTGTGTGTGCGTATGTTCGTGTGCTAATAATAGGGTTGGCCAGAACCATATACCTATATATGGTGTGTATACACGGTAAGTTTGGCAGGGAAATCACCAAATGTACGGTCGGTCATATACGGTGCATATATACAATTCTGGCCAGCCCTAGCTAATATTGTCCGGCAAACCTCACGTGTTGCGCATATGCAGCAGTGCCTGAGGAACAAGGCCCAGCTCCTGCTTGGCAAAGTTGAAATTGCCGGAGCTCTTGAGAATCCAAGGTCATTGCATTTTGCTTGTGTGCATGAGCTGGGTTTGCGCACAAGCTGGATTTGCACGGCTTAAATTCCTGGGATCTTTGATTTGCATTTGTACATTTAAAGGTGATAGGCAGGAGGCGTTGCAGTGGTTCCAGAAACCACGTCAGGTAGAAAGCACATCTTATAGCTATAAACATCCTTTCCAAAACTGAGGACCCACATTATGGACCATCCCTTCAAGGATCCAAGAAAACAACCCTAAGCTGCACAAGATTCCCCGTTTGTGACTATAAGTGTGTTTGTGTGTGTGTGCGTGTGTGTGTGTGTGTCGAGTGGTTGTGTGTGGGTGCAAATGTGCACGAGTGCCTGTTGTAGAGCATGTTGTAGGGCACGTGTGAGCAGCACTAACTAGCACTGCCTGGCTGCACTCACGATGCCTTTGGGTTGCCTTGTGCGCGGTTAAACAACGAGAGCGTTGAGAGGGCACGCATCCTGCTGCGGCGTTGCTGCTGCTGCAGAGTTGGGGTTAGGCTCCCAGGGATACCGCTGTGCCTGTAAATGTGCCAGTGTGATGACGCAGGCTAGGAGTAAATCTCTCGTGAGCACTGCTGTGCTTTTGGTATAACCCGTATGCCTGCATGTGTGTACGGTGTACGTACATGTACAGGGTATAACGTGTATGTCTGCATGTACAGGGTATAGCGCGTATGTCTGCATGTGTGTACGGTGTACGTTTGGTATGGTGCGTGCGGTGAATGTACGGTGTACGTTTGGTATAACGCGTATGTCTGCATGTGTGTACGGTGTACGTGTGAATTTGGAGGGCTAGGAGAGTAAGGCTCCCAACACATGGCCGTGCCTGTATGTGTGTACATGCGCATGTACACATGGGCAAATGGCTTTGAGGGCTAGGAGAGTAGGGCTCCCTACACGTGGCCGTGCCTGTGTGTGTACATGCGCATGTACACATGGGCGAATGGGTGTGAGTGTGAGGGGCGGTGTGATGGACTCGCTGCCAGTTGAAAGGCTTGGAGTGAGAGGAAGGGGATTGCAGAGGGGACTTGTGTAGCAGAGTTGGATGCGCGAATGGGTGAAAGTGTGAGTGTGAGGGGCGGTGCCATGGACACGCAGCCAGTCGAAAAGCTAGGAGTGGGAGGAAATTTGCACCCGGGGGGACCCTCAGAGGTCCTCGTGCAAAGGTTTCCAGAGGGATGAAGTTCAGGGGGGAGGGTGCAGAGTTTGCTGCAGATGGAGGGCGTGGAAAGGGAGTGCAGTGGGAGTACACATGCTGGAGGGGTGGGTGGTCAGCAGCAAAACATTTGCAAAAGAAGGGTAGGGGTATTTGCAAGATGGTTTCTCAAGAGGGTGGCTTTCAGAGTGTCGTGGGTGTGAGGACGGGCAGCTTCACGGAAATACCGCACCTGTCATTTCAACCCCCGTTTCTGCATACTCAGCACACCACATACAATAATACTTAAACAAACCGCCCTAGAACTTGGGAGCTCGAATTAACCACTCCACGCACAGCACATCACGAGTTGCACCACTTTATGCACACCGTCTTAATGCCCCACTCCACACACAGTGCCACTTTTAGAAATATATAGTAACATTACATAAAATCGGCAGCAACAGGAGATGATGGCGGGAATTCCCGGCAGGCAGGCACACACTCCACGCACAGTATTATTGGTGATGGTGCATGCAAGTACACGGGCAGCACAGCAAAGCACTCCACGCACAGTATTATTGGTGATGGTGCATGCAAGTACACAGACAGCACAGCAAAGCACTCCACGCACAGTGCAAGTCAGCTCAGGCATATATGCACTAACAGCACAACACTCCACGCACAGTAGTAGTAACGAGACTTCACGATAACAGCCATACTCACTCCACGCACAGTAGCAGGAGTGGTGGGGGCACAAGTATGAGCATCGTATCCACACACTCCACGCACAGCGCAAGTCAACGATAACAGGCATACACACATACACACTCCACGCACAGTAATACTGGTGAGAATTCAAAACAGCAGCCAGGCATACACTCCACGCACAGTGATAGTGGTGAGATTTCAGAATAAGAGCCTGAGTTGCTGGGGAGGGTTTGGCCTGGGTTTGATGGGCCCTGGAAACGTGTGCCTGGGGCACTGGCGTCTGAGCACCATCTGTGGGTGAGGCTGGATCCGACGTGGAAGATTCCATAACCACCAACACCCGCGCTGCTCCGGTTGCTGCTTAAGACCTGTGGGAGGGGAAGGGATTGCGTAGGAAGCAAGTTCTGCAGTGACGCACGCATGCTTGTGCGCGCGCACGCACGCACGCAGGCGTGATGAGCGACTTCTAGGCGCATTTTAAGGGGCACACAAGCAGCAACGCACACAAATACGCAGACACGCATGCACAGCATGAACACGTGTGTCATTCAAGTAAACGGGCCGAGTACATGGGAATCTAAGACCGATTCCAAGTTCTAACGTTTAGGGCTGAGGGACTGCATTTGCAATATCACGCTAATGGATTCCATATCGGCCTGTGCTTAGCATATAATAAGTATGATGTCATGGAGACTAATCAAGAAGCAGGGCACCTACATGAGGCGTCAAACTCAAACTTCACTTTTTACGTGTGCAAACTTCACTTTTTACGTGTGCTCGCAAGAGCTGTGCAGCACTGTGCAACCAAAAGAGCGCATCATATGATCACATGACACCAAGTGCAAGCACTGAAACATACCTGTGACAGCAACCAAAAGAGCGCATCATATGATTAGGGTTGGCCACAACCCTATACATACGCCGTATATGACCGTATATTTGGTGATTCTCCTGCCATAAGTTCCGTACATACAACGTGTACATATGGATGGTTCTGGCCATCCCTGCAAATGATCGTATGACACGCATTAAAACATACCTGTGAGTTGGTGGGACTACCGAGGACCTTGATTTGGCTGGTCTGCTTTTCAGGCACCTGGGGATCAACCCTGTGAGTTTGCAGCTTTGTGCTGGGGTTGCTGCTTAAGGCGTTGCTCCTGATCAAGCCTGTACATGGAGCAGTTTGAAAGCAAAAAAACTGGTGTCTATCAACACAATACCCATATATATATGAACACATACTCACACGTATGCACACACACACACACACACCCATGCACGCGCATGAACTCACACTCACATGCACACCCCAGGTCTTCGCTGATGAGGGCCATCGTGCACTATGCTGGGGCCCTCTGAGTGATGCAAATATGAGCAGCTTCAGAAAGATGTATGTGTTAGGCGCCTTTTGCACAACCGACGGCAGACGTAAAAGCAGAGACCCTCCCTTAGACTCAAGCGCGTAGGCTGAGATTTGGCGGAGGCGTGGAGAAGGATGAATAGCGCATTTAACACATGGTAGATCAAAAGTACAAGAGATGTAGAGTCCACAGCTCTTCTCAGCTTACTCAAGTGTTCTTAAGCATCAACATATATATAATATGTATAAAATGCTCACCTCAAAAATTGGCATGAGTCACATGCTGTGCAAGCTCGTCACATCACACCCACGTCCAACAACGAACCCCCAAACCCAGCCATGCATACCCCCCTCCTTCCATATACGTACACAAACACACACACACAAGCACGGAAACACACAATCATACACACACGCTGGCACCTCCACTCACATGAAGACTGCCGCAGCGCACCATCCAGTGCAAATTGATCACTGGCCAGGGCTGCCAGCATGTTCATCAGGCCACCCTCAGAAGCCGTTGCTTCCCCCTCTCCCTTCCCTCCTTCTGCATCCTCTGCTCTGGACCTGCGCACCGAATAATTCCATACACCCGATATCAAGAGGATTGAAGAGGAAAAGGGAAGTGAAACTGCTCTTCTATTCAGTGTTTTGAGGTGCAAGCTAAACGAAATGAGGGATTTTTCTCCACCGACACATCGCTTACACACGGACACATACACTAAAAAATCACAAAAAAGTAGTGACACACACATGCACAAACATGGGCACCGAAACACAAAACTCTATGTGCAGGCAACTGGAGCACAAACACACACATAACATGCATGCAGATATACACAAACACACAGGCACACACGCGCACACACACACACATACTTGCGCACCTATCAGGGTAGACCAGATCAGAAAAGCACTCTCTCAGAGAAATGTTCTCTCCTTCTTCTTCCCCTTCCCTTCCACCCAGATCTTCCATTGGATTATGAGGCAAGGATCTCGTGGCCTGAGAGCTTTCCCAACCTACACAGCAGATGGCATAAATACTTGGGCTATATTTAAATGTCTGGAATACAATATTTGCCAGCCCTCACGTGCAGTTTCTTGTGCTTTTTCACAAACGCAAGTGGACTCTGGGACCAAAAAGGCATCAATCAGGGTTTGCTTTCTGACTAATTGCCGTTTTGGTATCTCAAAGTACAGCAAAAACATCGGGCCCAACAAATGAGGCGGTGTTGGTGCGAAATGTGAGAGAGGAAAAGAAATGCAGCGTTTGTCCTAGAACACAATACATAGAGTGGGCTGAAAAACACCAGCTAATCAGAGCACCTGCTTATCTTCACACTCAACCCCACTTGCCATCTCTCCCACTCAAGTTACATTTGAGTTGAATAGATGTAACACCCCCCCCGCTTCTCCCAAAGCCCCTCCTCTACTTACGTCCCACATTTCCTCAGCCCAGTTACCCATTTTGCACTTCCCCCCGGCACTCACTAACACACATGCATTCCCTGCACCTCCGCTTCTCGTCGGCCCTGTTGTTGCATTACACTCTCTTCCAGCGCTCACACAGCACATGCATTCCCTGTACCTCTGGGGGTTCTTGTCTGCCCCAGCAGCTGGTAGTACAGAGCTTCCTCTACGTCAGGCTGTGAGCACAGAGGGTGGTGTGGGTTTAGGCACATGGGGTGGTGTGAGTACCAGGCTGTGGGCGCCAGGGGGGTGTGGGTTTAGGCATGGGAGGGGGGTGGGGTGAGTACCAGGCTATAGGCACAGGGGGAGTGATGTGGGGTGCAGTGTGCAGTGGTATCGCCATATCCAGCAAGGCAAATCCACAACTTGTTATTACTATCTTACTTTGTGGGGGGGATGAGGAGGGGGTAGCCTTTGTGTGTGGGGAGCGAATACTTAGTCCTGAGGTCTTATTCTAGCTCATGCAATAAGAGAATAAGGGTGGCCACAATTCCTGGTTAATTAAGTTCAAGCAAATCCGCACTCTTTTCCCACTTCTGCAACAGTGCTGTCTCTTTTCCCACTTCTGCAACAGTGCTGGAACCATTGTTTGCGTGTGTGTGCTTGTATCCAATGACCAGGGCTGCGTAAGCTGCTTGCTTGCCTCTTGCAGCTCACACTCTGCACCTCAAACCGGACAGAGAACCGCATGCGCAATGTCTCTTGCAACAATCCTGCATGCTCAGTGCGGAACCACCACACCATACCATGCTGCACTGCAAATTGGGAGTTGTGTAAAAAAGCACAAGTGCAATCTGTTTCTTGCAACAATTCTGCAAGCTCAGTGCGGAACCACCATACAGCAGTGCACCTTGGAGGTTGCGTTAAAACACAACTGCAATACAGTCTGCATCCAACTGCAGCTACAATCCGCCTCTTGCAACATTCCTGCATGCTCGGCGTGGAACCACCATGACGCACGCACGGCACATTGGGAGTTGTGTCAAGATACACAAGTGCAAAACACACATACACAAGGCCATGCACAGAAACACACACACACACACATCCACACAAAAAAGCATGCACAAGGAAACACACACACACAGAAGCGCACACATGACACATGACACACGCACACGTACATGCACAAGCATGACAAGCATACACTCACTTCCATGGTCAGCGTGTGCAGCTGTTGCCCCAGGTCCATGGGCTGGTAAATGTGATTGTGCTGGCTGCCGCTGAGGATGTAGTCGTGCAGCAGCAGCAGGTCACTCACGTGTGGCGCTCCTCCCTTAAGCATGAGGTCCAGGATCTCCAGAATCAAGTCTGGATGGATGGATGGATGGATGGGTGGGTGGTGGTCAAGGGAGAGGCGTGGTGATCAGGCGCTCTCATCAAGAAGACACAGGGATGTTAGCCCCTCCCACAAGCATGAAGTCTGGAACCTCCAGAGTCAATGCTGAGACCATTTGGGGAAAGGGGTCTTAATTTTGCACACCTAATACAAAGCTCATTTTGCAGGGAGACATCCCTGTTTTGATTCCACTGACCCTTCAGTGCAAGGTTGAGCACGAGAGAGTAGCTGGGACAGAGTGCACAGCTGTGGATTTGGGACGCCAAAAACTTTTGTAGGCAGCAATATCATTTCGACTTCATGAGCATCCCTACATATGAGTGCCAGAGAGAAAAGCATGCCAGATAGAAAAGCATGATAGAAAAGCATGATAGAAAAGCATGCGATTGTGGAGCTCTGATGAGCATTGGCAAAACAGGCAAACGCACAGCAGGGGTGCCTTTTGATTAGCACTTCACGCTTTATAACACTCATGGGGATTTCTTGGCTGGCTGGATGATCCAACCCGCCGTCCTCACATAGAAATATAGACATGCCACCCAGCGTGACCTAGCTACCGAGTGAGTGAGTGGTGGTCTGAGGTGGCTCACCAATTAACCCGCACACAGCACTAAGAATGGTATTTTTTTCGGGCTAGGGTTAAGGGTTCAAAGAGAGTGAGACAGTGGATACAAGTTAGGGCAACACAAAACATATGCTTGCACAAGGCCACTGTACAACGCTGGCTGATCCAGCAATGCCTATCAGCCCAACATATGTGGCTGCCGGGTACCCCCTTTGTGAACCCTTTGTAAACCATTTGTACAAGGCCACCCACCAGCAGGGCTCCCTGCAAACACCGTGGGCTGGGTGTGCTGGACCATGCCATGTAGAGCAGCCTGCACAAGCAAGCAGGGTAGGGTGGGTTGCAGGAAGCAGGATGGGCTGCAGACAGCAGGGTGGTGGTATGGGGAGGCACACCACAGCAGTCGACCTGACTTCAGGGTACGGAAGTAGGGTTGGCCAGAACCGTGCACGCACACACACCCCGTATATGACCGTATGTGCGGCAATTTTCCTGCTTGCCATACCGCACATACAACGCATGCATGTGTTCGGTTAAAACCCGGACATCGCAAATTTCTCGTCAGAAATTTGGGTAAATGCGTAACAACGCATGCATGTAAATCTGTATGGTTCTGGCCATTTGTATGCAGAAGTAATAGCAAGGGACAGGAGCGTTGCAGCCTGAGGGGTGGGCATGATGCACAGATTGGTGTAGGTTTGTTTGGGCAGGTTGGCTACGAAATGAACGTGGTAGCAGAGAAGAGTACAATAAGCCATCTGCCTGCACATGTAGAGAACGTAGTACAGTGCAGCTCAGTGCAGCTTAGATGAATGGTTTAACCCGTTTAACTACGCGTGCAGAGAAGAACAGTCAAGTGCAATTAGGTGCAGGCAAGGTGGCTTGTAGTGCAGGTGCTGTTGCACCACACAAAACAGAGAGCACACACCGCGAGTTGTCAGCTTGTCTAATGAATGCATTGGCCGTCCTGGCTTGAACAGTTATGAAAGGGAGGGTGTGCGGGGCTTCGGCATATCTGCTGTTGCACTCGGTGACGCAATATGTGAACATCAAGGGCTATTGCATGCATCTTCTTTTATCCATATGTGTGTGTGTGTGTTTGTGTGCGTGCGTGCACGCACGCGCATGCATGCATGCATGCATGCATGTGCACATTTGAGCTTGTTCGCATGCATGCTTGCACGTGCATAGACGCGTTGATTTCAACTGCACTAATGTTATTCTTGTACTTTTTGCTACCAGCACATCTTTTCATCACGAGCGAGCATGAGCACGTGAGGACCTTACCTCTAACTCGTCCTTCTTGTTAATGAGATCGTCGTTCTGTATGTAAGTGCAAACGGGTGTTTACTTATGTGAGTGTATGTATGCGTATGTATGAGCTAATGTGTGTTTGTGTTTATATGTGTTTGTGCGCGTGTATCTATGTGTGCATGTGTGTGCTGCGCGTTTAGAACCTTGGAAACGTCCTCCGGCAAACTTTTCGTGACCAATACCAATGTAGATCTCACATGTACATCAGGTGTTTATCCATTAACAAGCTTTCCCTGCCTACCTGACGGTGAATGGAAATCAACCTGACGGCAGCCTCATTGGCAATGGCCTGCAATTCATGACAATGCCAGTGTAAGAGCGTGATTCATTTTACGACACATTGTTTCCATTTAGTGTGTAGTTTGTCAGAGGGGGCCCAAAATGGACAAGGTTTTATATGCTCTTTGGCATATTATGTAAAATTTGGAGCTTGCCAATTTGGGGGCGTGTGCTTAATTTGCTGTGGCGTGTAGGCCATTCTTTACCACAAATTCTTCATACCAGATCAATTACTGCACCAACCTGGAATATTTTTAATGGCATAGAATCCTTATTAAAAAATAATATCATTGCAACAAAAATGAAAGAAAACGGCTGAGTGGTTGGTGTTTTATGAGGATTTGAGCCATTTCCCCATGGAAATTACCACATAAGGGTTTAAATGCTCCTTGTGTGCTTAATCCAGTCTATCTCAGCACGCAAAGCGACCCACATAAAACTGGGCACAATCTCGGGTAGCTCTTAATGCCAGATACAATTTAATAAAAAAAATTGTGTCGGTCGGATGAAGTGGCTGTGAGTGGCTGCCTTCTGAATGCAAAAATGCGCAATTTCAGGCATTTCCTCGGTTAGCCCCCTCTGGTAGTTTGTGCCTCATGACTCACGAGGGATTCATATATAGAGTGGGGTGACCTGTGCCAGCTGCTTGAGCGGACACGTACGACACGGTTATTTCGTGCAGTCTTTTCTCCCCCCTGGGTATTCCAGAGTGCTGTACTCGCACATTTGCAGTGTCTTGAATGCATAAGCATGACAGTAAAGGATCTTATGGTACTACCTAACAGTAAAGGATCTTATGGTACTACCTGACCAGCATGACCTCCTTAGGGACTAGTTCTTGCAAATGGCCCTACACGCTCTGTGACATCCCCAACAATAATGCACACAGTGGGCCCAGGCAGTACGTGTTGTGGCAGGTGGCCCGTTCAAGCACGTGCACAACGTGTCACAAGCGTGCACACTCCCAGGGCACCATACCAGCATGTCTGGACACTGCAACAACGGTGTCTCTTCCTGTGACGACCCACACATATGCAAACAAATACAAACACATGATTAAACAGGTTACGAGACGCAAGTTTGTAAGACACCACACGTCACCTCCTCCTAAAACATCCACCGTACGGTACGGCGTACCAAGACGAATACCACACCACATAAAGACACGTTATTTGAAGGTTTAAGATCAGAGAACCTGCAATTCAACCACCCTCCATGGAGGCAGCTGTGCAGAAAGGGAGGCGGTGTGGTGTCATGGCACCACTCCATTCTTTTGCCACTATCACTGGCCACAAATGAGGAATCAAATACCTTGCCCAGGCCGCAAATGACAGCAAAGGAAATGCATAATGCCTGCTTTCCTCCCATGTGCGCCTTAGCAAGCAAAATAACAACAGGCGTACGACCTATGCATTTGTAGCAAGCACACGCGACCTGGACAAATCATGCTCCTCTACTTTTTTCTGACAGCTGTATTTCCATGAGCCCACAAGGTTTGACAGTGCAGTCACAAGTAATTTATGCCTTCCCTCAAGCACTCACCCGAACAGTGCTTATGGATTGCCTCCTCCCCCACAGATATGCCAAGCTGCTGATGAGGAGCACCTCCGCCAGTAGGACAACTAGGGAAGGACCTGTGTATGCTTACAATCAGTGGGAACAAACAGCTCTCTTTGTGACAAGTGAAATCCGTGCACCCCCCCCCATACAACTCACACACGTAGATACACACATAAAACGCACACACACACACACGTACACACCAATGTAGCATGTACGCACAAAAATACACATGCATGCACACACGCTCACTCTCAAGCCCACAAAGACACACAACCTCACACTCATACACAATCACACACACATTCACGCACGCACGCGCACGCACGCACGCACGCGCGCACGCACGCACGCACGCACGCACGCACGCACGCACAACGCACGCACAACGCACGCACAACGCACGCACAACGCACGCACAACGCACGCACAACGCACGCACAACGCACGCACAACGCACGCACAACGCACGCACAACGCACGCACAACGCACGCACAACGCAC
>Ga0307942_1002712_pt1 | contig 14376 bp, 14 predicted proteins | sample OrgLakmetagen175_FD_201846 | JGI IMG/M metagenome (GOLD analysis project Ga0307942, IMG submission 201846) | Saline water microbial communities from Organic Lake, Antarctica - #175 | ecosystem: Environmental > Aquatic > Non-marine Saline and Alkaline > Saline | place: Antarctica: Organic Lake...
ACCGAAAATGGGGGTGGTGTGAGCGGTGGAGGGCTGGGGAGGGGCATTTACTGGGGAGGAGGGAATGGCAGCAGGGGGGGTGGCATTGAGTTGGGGAGGAGAGAGGGGAGAGGTGGCAGGCAGGGTGGACACTACAGGAGAAGAGGGGGTTGCTTGTGTGGGGGATGAAGCAGGGAAGGTACCGAAGAGTGAGGGTGTAGAGGATGGCTGCTGCTGTTGTGGCTGTTGTGGCTGTGGGGGGGTGAAGCAAAAGGGGAGAGGTGTGGGTGCGGTGGAAGGGGTTGGAGTGGCGGAAGGGGGAGTGGACTGGTGGGGGTTGTAGAAGGAACCTGGGGGCTTGCCCTGCGTGATGTGAGGGGTAAAGCAGGGAGAGGGGGATAAGAGGACAGTGCAAACGATGAAGAGGGCAGCTAAGAGGTCATTGAGGATGGGGTAAGCCTTGGGGGCGGGTTGGTGGGCAGCAAGACCTTTATGGTAGAAAAATCGATCCCAAATACAAATGTTGCAAGCTCAGGTTCAGCATCGTTAATGTTACCCTTGGACCTTGATATTGCGTTTTGTGCCAGCATGTGCGTAGATGCAAGCAATCGCCTGCACGTTTAAAATATCAGCAGTGGAGAGGGAGGTGAAGATGAGGGCACTTATAGCAGCCAGAAAGCTTACAACTACAGTCAAATCCTCCACTCAATCCTCCACTTAAATCCTCCGGCCAAATCCAGTCAAATCCTGCAGTCAAACCTCCAGTCAAATCCTCAGCGACCTTCCCAACCCAGGTGATCAGTACCCCACCCCAGCAATGAAATGCAAACGATGATCTATATCAATTTGGCCCCCCAAATTGCCCTTCATGGATAGCTGTTGACTAACAACAGTGTATGAGGCCGATCAGCAACCAGCACGTCAGGAGGGAGGGAATGAACGGGAAATATATATGCACATGTAAAGGCATATTGCCAATCCTGAGGAAATACAAATAGCTCTTCCCACACTGTATTATTAGCTTGACCACAAGCCCCAATACAATACAAAGCAAGCACTTCTCTGCAATGGTAGGTTACCAGATCGGTGACAGAATAGCTCGTAGATTACAAAAAATCCCTTTGTTTTTGGCAAAGCCCCCCTCGTGGGGGCGTGAGCCCCTAGCGTTGTCGGATTCCCACCACACTTCACACAAGCCTCCCCAGGCTCACCCAGGCCACCCCACGGGCTGAAACTTGACATAGGCTCCTAACCAAAACCTTTACCGGGGCAGATAAATTATAAGACCCTGGGGTGCCATGTGTGATGATGTAGAGCAAATTTTTGTATTTGGGGGGTCCAGCCCTCCTCCCCAGGCCCACCCATGGCACCTCCCGGGCTGGAACTTGACGTAGGCTCCTAACAAAAACCTTTACCGGGGCAGATGAATTCTGGGACCCTGGGGTGCCGTATGTAAAGTTTAAGAGACAAGTTCTATGTTTGGAAACTCCAGGAAGCTGCCCAGGTTTCTTCAGCCAGGCCCCCGGAGCTATTCCTGCTGGTGCAGTATCCATCAGCACACTTCCCCAGCTGCGGATGCTGCGTCAGGGGCCCTTGGTTGTGTTCCGGCTGCAAAATTCACTGTTGACCATGCAAACAGAATCAGGTTATACTAATCTCGATGGACTATATAATTTTAGTTTAGTCAAATGCTCATGACAAGCGGATGTTTGCTTGGACGGGTTCCTTCAGGAACGCGGTCCGTGTTGGCTTGGACTGTTCGCGGGGCATGGAGCGCACGGTGCAGGTGCTTGCCGCGCACTGCGTGTTGAAGCAGAGTTCAGACATCCTGGCCAGCCTGGGTTTCATGCTCGCACCTGCCCTCTCAACAGACAGACAGGAAACAGCAGAAGCAGCACATCCTCAAGCCTGTTTCAGAAAAGGCTACTCCAGCATTTACCATGCCCACCACTGCAGCATCTGTGGGGCAGCAAGACACACACAGGCGTGCCTGCACACACGCACACATGTGCACGCACACACGCATGCTCACGCGCACACACATACAAACACAAACACGCGCGTGTATACACAGGCGCGTACACACACATACACATGCACGCGCACAAACACACAGACACACGCACGCGAGCACACATACACACAAACACAAACACACAGTCACACACGCGTGCGCACACACACATACACACACGCTCACACACACATACATATGCATGCTCACGTTGCGCGCGTGATGGGCTTCGCCAATTTCCCAGCGTCGCTAACAACGCTCATACACTAGTCTCTACTCACTTACCAACCATCCAAACATGCCTCGAAATTCATTAGGCTAAGAAAGGATGTGCACAATTATTCACAGTTTTGTTTGCCTCAACTTGCAGTACGTTTAAGCTTAACAAATTTCAGCACAGGCAATCCCAAAAGCAAGCAGCGAACTTGTGCAGAGGCGCGTTGCATTGGCTTCAGACTTTTGACGTTGATACAGGCTATTTACACTAAACACTCACAATCTACTAGCTCGCAACACACAAGCACACATGCGCACACAGATCAACACAACACACACAGCATTCACCTTTTGACATGCATTGCTCTGTGTGCCACACTGTGCATGTGCAAACGTGTATGTATTTGTATGTACGTGTGTGTGCGCATGTATGTGTGCGTGTGACCGTGTGTGAGAAGCAGCACTGACCCACACCTGGATGCGTGCCGCCAAATCGAGGAGCGCCTGCGAGATGGCAGGGGGGTTCTTGACTGCTGAGCTGAGGGAGCCTGCCCCGAGGCCTTTTTTGTTAGTAATCCAAGGCTGAACACGCTTCTTGGAGGTGAAGTAAGTGAGGGTGTTGGGGTCGGGGAACCTGTGTGTTTGTGTGTGTTTGTGTGAATCGTATTTGTACGTGCAGTGTCAAATTGACAGCCACCTTCCTTTCTGCTTTCAGCGGCTCTGAGGATAGCCCTTCTCCCTGGGTAATGCAGGATTGCAGCACAGTATTCACACATTTCCTGTGATTTTTAAGCGACCACAGGCTCTGTTTACGAGATGGCACACAGGCTGCCTAAGGCTGTGTAAGTACGGCCGGAAACCACATGCTTCAAGCACTCCTGATGAAACAAATGTGCTTTAGCGCATCAAAGCACCGTGACAAAAGTCTGAGAGATGGCTTCTATGGCATACAATGAACCTACCTTACCCTCCTGCTATAGGCGACTGACTTCAAGCATACATGCGCAGATTTATCCACTTTCAATTACCTGAAATTGCACTGCAGTAACATTGCACCAACAAATACAACCACTTCAGTTACAGTTTCTATATACATACTCTATTTATCACACACACCTGATGGCCTCCTGGGTAGGGTCGTCCGGGAAAGGCACCAATTCAGCCCCCATGCCGCTGCACACTGACTTGATGCCTTTGGCGGTAAGATCAAACATGGGGGCCAGCGCAGTGATGGGTACGATGTTCTCAGGGTTGTGGGAAGCGTCTGTAGGGAGTGCACGCAGAGAGCAGCTAGTAAAAAAAAGGGCAATCAAGGGTTTGATGATCTCAGGATTGTGGGAGGCACCTGTGGGGGGTGCACACAGAAAGCAGCAGGTGGGGGTCACGAGGACAGGCTGGGGTGGTGAGAAGGTTGTTGAGTCAAAATAACTTTGGGGCATGGGAGGCATCGGCAGGGAGTTTACACGTAAAGCAAGTGAGAGAAGGGTTAGGGTTTTATGATGGGGGCTGGCAGGTACAACTGGCTCAAGATTGTGGGAGGCGTCTGTACTGGGTCAATCAGTACATGAATGGAAATTGAGAAACAAGTGAGATGGTTAATGGGTTCACTGTTCTCAGGGTTCTGGGGGGGAGGCAGGCGTCTGTCATGGGAGGGCTGCAACGGTGGGGAAGAGAATGTGCTCAATAATGGAAGGCACACGTTCAGGGGCGAGAAACTGCGGTAAGAGCGAGGCAAATGGCTATGACAGCGGGCAGGAGGAGGAGTGCGTGAGCGAGTTCTGCGTGTATAAGCCATATCCATACACAGAAGCAGGGGCAGCTGGCAGCTAGCAGCAAGCAGCAGGGGCAAAAGCTGCAGGTGACAACCCCACGACCAACACGTGGCAAGTTGAAGTACCATGACCGACACGTGGCAAGTTGAAGTATCATGACCGACACGTGGCAAGCGACAGCCCACGACCAACACGTGGCAAGTTGAAGTACCATGACCGACACGTGGCAAGTTGAAGTATCATGACCGACACGTGGCAAGTTAAGCCCACGACCGACACGTGGCAAGTGACAGCCCACGACCGACACGTGGCAAGTGAAGCAGATGTGCCATGGTAGATACATATTACAACGACGTGACAGCCCCATGGCCAACACAATCAGTACAGTGATACAGGTGTGCTCTCTGGTGCTGCCCAGCAATTGGAGGGCGAATAAGAGTGGCAATGAAGGGGGCATCAGAGTAAAAGTGTAGGAAATGTGAATTTCCAGAGTTCCTCTTGTACTCCTATGGCTCCAATATTGTATCTGTTTACTCAAGTGTGGCCAGAAGAGCGGCCTTCTTGACTAGTACAAGGTGACCTACTCAAGGCTAAATAAGTGAATGGGCCAGGGGGGAGGTTTGGCAACATGCTGCTGCAGAAGTATGGACAAGTCAAAGGTAAGGACAATGTTGATAACGACCATGTATGCTGCGTGCAAGAAAGTACGTCAGGTGTGTGGATGGAAAGTCGAAAAAAAAGAGGGAGGTTATAACTCTAGTTTTGAACAGCTTTGGGAATTCAAAGTAACACTATCCCTATGAATTAGCCAAATGCAGGGAGTTTATGAAGCTCAGGTGATTTTTGGTATCAATCAGGACCGTCTTCTGGGTTCATGCCATGCATAATACATGCGCACAGGCACTGACACATAACAAAGTGTGAAGGTACAAACGTGCATGTATATGAAGCAGTGCACATCATTGACCAACCGTATGCTGCGGGCGCAAGCTTGAATGCGTAGTCCTTCATGTCCGTGTAGTGAGCAAATAGCACGCATGCCAGGGAGTAGGGTGCAGCTTTGGCGAGCTGCATGTATCCTCTGACGTCCATTGTAGTCATGACGATAAGGATGCTCTGGAGGAGAGGCCACCAGTAGGTATCCTGCACAACGAGGTGTGTGCGTGAGTGGGCGGGCGCGCATGATTGCTCTCATGTGCGCGTGCAGAGGTGTGTGTCACACGGATTCAGAGACGTTCAAATATGGTAGCATGGTGTTATTTTACGTGTCATACACAGTACGATGTATAAACATATGTGTCGTATGTTGTTTGACGCATCCTTGAGCCTATATGTGTTGGCTTAGACAATGGACGTCATCAATAAAGCGTGATTGCCTGTTCTAGTTACTTTGGGATTGCATTTGTTACATCTTGTAAGTCCTCCTTGTTGTTGTTGTTGTTGTTGTTGTTGTTGTTGTTGTTGTTGTTGTTGTTGTTGTTGAAAGAATATTCACTGAAAAGTTTGCAAAAGCTCAAGGTACCTAGTGCATGCACAAATGATGTATACATGGACACATAATAGCGCCAGTTTTGAGCCGTGTGGAATTAGAGGTGGTGTTCACTTCTAGGTAGTAGGCTGTGAGCTTGGCAAAAGGACCATGGCATAATCCATGTTGCTGAAGGGTCACTTACAGGCATCACAAAGCCGCAAAATAAATACAAGGTTTACACGCAAGTCACACATTCAAAAACACAGGCAGTTTGATGGAAGCCCGGAATACAACTGCCACTGCCACGTAGAAAAGAATCTGATTCATGCTTCCTCTGCTCTTTGCCTATGCAAAGCGTACTTTTGCTGCTGGTCGATGCTGGATCTTTATAGACAGCTAAATGTTTTTGCAAAGTTGCTCATGCATGTGGTTGGGTTGAACGGGGAAAAGGAGGAGGGGACCTTCCTTGCTTTGAAGAAGTCACCCACGACATTGCTGAGCTCATTCCTATGTATGAGGTCACGAGCTTGCTTTCAATTGCCTGCATGGGTTGGCTTCATGATCCCACCTGCTCATCTAATGTGAAAGAGCGCAGGACCTCCAAGGTCCCTATCCTATTGGGAATCTTGTTGCCAGCCTTGTTTTCCAGGCCAAAGTACGTCATGACAGCCATGTAGGTCCTTCGCAGCAGGGAGGAAAAGCGTGGACACTAAATTATGATGGCTAGTTTCAGCTGAGTGGCTTCCTCCTGTTTGCTTTTGCTGCTGAGGTGCAAGGTGCAGGGGGCAAGTTTACTAGAGCGCTTCAAAATCAGGAGGTGCAGGGGCTGGATAGATGCGAGTACACACGCTTTATATCACTATATGTGGGGATGTTTTCACCTACTAAGTGAGCATTCTGGGATACATCATACTGCACCATGTAACGCTTCCAGTGTCATTCACTACAGTCAACAGAGACACAAACACGTTCAATCACATGCATGGCTCCGGCTAGCCTTCAACCTCCAATACTTGTGTATGCTAGTATCAGGACGTCATGCGTGCAGGAGAGGGTGCGGTGGAGGCAGCACACTCAAGTGCAGAACCATGTACGGCACAGCTAAGAACAACAATGGCTGTCTAAAATTACAGTATTTCTTTTTGTCCTACTGCAAACAGGGTTTGTGCAATCTCACCACCACCAACCTTGCAGTCACAAGCCGAAGCAGTTGCAAAGAAAGGACAAATGCATTCTGCCTCATTCCGCATTCTGCTTTGCTCGTCAGCCTTGATTTTTCACAAGACGAGATTAGACAAGTGGTTTTCTACCTCCGTGACCTCCGTGAATAAAGCATGCATTGAGAGTTAAATGACTCTCAAAATGTGTACGTCCAAGCACAGTTGTCCCTGCAGGATATCTTCTTGAAAAGTGTCAAGATAGAGCTGACGTCCAAGAAATGCACACTTACTTGAACTCTCCTGAGTTAGGAGTGGGCACACCCAGGTCTCGGCATGTCCTGTAATTTCCGAGCAAGCTTAAAATGATCTGCAATACAAAAATAAAGGGATCACGTTGTCAAATTCCTTTTTCACAAGCTTGAGTTGTTGCATGACACGTGCACGCACAAAATCATCTCCGCCCTGGAAACCTTTAGTGGGGTTGGCTTGCATGCCCTGCTCATACTCAAACTCTGGTGCTACTGGTGCTGCTGCTTCTGAACCCCTTGCTGTCGAACCACTGGCTGCGGTTGAACCATGACGGATACCCTTCTACGAGGAACACGGCTGCTTCATTAGCACAAAAACAACTGTTAAATACTGATACAGGCCTTTGGATTTTTGTGGTCTCGAACGCCAGTGGAAGGTCGCTTTTGACCACACATTCAGACCGTATATATACGTATTATACAGATATATATGCAGGCCAAAATCCACATACGGTCATACGAATACGGATACGGAGAAACATTATTTATACTTCCGTATATATACGGTACGTATATATACTTATACGGTTTGGGGCAACACGCACAACACACATGTGCGCAAACAGGGATAAACAAATACACACACCATCTCTGATAAACAAAGCAGTTTGAGACCTTGTTCCAACCAAGCTGCCCTGCCACCCCATTTTTCATCCCAGAGCAGCACAGAAAACTGACGAGCGCCCGCACCGGAAAAATAGATAAGGGCTTGCAAAGATGGGGGAGCACAGACCAGACATCAATGAAGTAATTGCGATTATGCAACAAAAGTGATCGTTCAGTTTGACTATTGTTGGCGTAATATGTACACCATTTGGCTGCTGTCTAGAAGATATAAGTACCGTACATACATGTACTCACCCCCCCCACCAATAGACATTTTACAAAAATAATAGCAACCACCCCCCCCTAAACATATTTATTTAACAGTAACATTCAGCAACCGTCCCCTCACAAGGCGCTTTAATTGCCTTGAGGGTTTGTGTGTGGCCAGCTTCACCTCCCAGAAACTCACGGAGGGAATGAAAGCCACTACTGCTGCTGCATACTGCGCGCTAGCTTTGCGAGCTGCTTGGGTGCTATAGCTAGAGCGTGTGTGTGTGCGTGCGTGCGTGCGTCCGTGTGTGTGTGTGTGTGTGTGTGTGTGTGTGTGTGTGTGTGTGTGTGTGCGTGTGTGTGTGCGCGTGTGTGCGCCAGTGCATGTCATTTCTGCTGCTGCATGAGAGCATGCTTGCATCCCTGTCTAAACTTCATTTGTTGCATAACCACAGGATGCAGTGCCAATGCAGTGCCAATGTGTACAATCCTGTGGGGACAAACCAAGGTTTGCGAGTTCTGCACGGCTGCCTCTTGTTCTTTCGCTCCTCTGCCTCTTGCTTAGTCCGGTCCGCTCTTGCCTGCTGCAGGTGGGCGAGGTCTGGGGGGGAAGGGGCAGGCGAAGCAGGGGGGGCATCCTGACCGCTCGTCACTTCAAACAATAAATACTGTCCACTACCGTCCTCGAAACGTCCCCCAAAGTAATAAATAAACAATTTACCACCGTTTTACAAGCAATCTGTCACCGCCCCTACCAAGAAACAAAAATAAGGGGCGGTGATATACTTTATGTACGGTACCCTAAAACACGACCGACAACCCTAACAGCACCTTAACAAGCTGCTCCTGATTGAGCTGGGAGACAAACTGCTTCTCGTGCAGGAGCTCATGCGAGCAAGCGATGTGGTACCGCGCCACCTCCTCGTTCCACTTCAGCACCTACAAATGTTGGCCAATTAACAAATGCTAGTATAAAAGATCTAATCCAGCCAAGTTGTCCCCTACGCTGTCGATTATAAGAACATTATGAGACACACCAAAAGGCCGGTTGTTTGGTCTGCATATGACTTACCACAGCAACTAGTGGCGTTGTGTATCGTTGGGGGAAGAATGCAATACACATAGGAGCAGGTCACAGTCCACTTTGACCCTCACAGGAATCCGTAACTGTGTTTCCCTCCATTTTTGTGATGAACTTGCTCCCTTCACCTTTAATGATGAGGGGGGTGCTTTCATCAACTATGTGACCTTACTTCCACCCCTATGCTAGATGCACACACATCCACACGCACCCCTGGTACTGACCTGGGGCAGAGTATCCCTGGTACTGACACACATCCACACGCACTGACACACATCCACACGCACCCCTGGTACTGACCTGGGGCAGAGTATCAGGGCTGGTGTCCATTCGCTGTGCACAGGGTTCCTTTTGGACCTGAAAAAGGGCATACGCATGCCGAGTTAGAACCTGGTCAATGCACTTAGAACCTGGCTAAAAAAGCTAGAAACCAGGCACAGGCTGTTGCAGTCGACCACAAAGAAACAAGGGAGCATGCAGGAGGCTGTTAGAAAAACATCCTGACAGTCACGTGTAAATTATGGGCCTCCGGCCCAAAGTGACCCCCCCCCCCAAAACCCCTTCCTGCCCCCCCACACTGATAAAAGGGTGTCTATCTGCTCAGAATGTAAGCAGCTATCTGTCTGCACAATTCTCTTGCCAAGTAATGTAATACTGAAGAGTTATAGAGCAGAAAACGATATGCACTGACCCCCTGTTTATTGCACAAATCCAGCCAAAACCTTTGCCGGAGCATTTTTTTACTTCATTCATGCAACTTATGCATAATGCAATATGTGAACTGCGAGTTTGGAATCAACTGCTGGTAATTTGCCTGAACACACCCCCGCCACCTACTTGGGGGCGTTCCATGCATTTCTGCGGCCAGGCACCCAGACCACCCCCTTTAACCAAATCACCCAATAAGGGTGCCAATCGACTGGGCTTAGTTGAGGATTCCAAAAATATATTTATTATTTGCTGGAAGTGGCCCAGAAAATTTCTGGAACCCCTCCCCCCAATTTCCGAGCCCCCCCAAATGACCACCTACCAATTGACCCCTCAAAATCGACTCATTTATATACCAATCGATAGCTTTTGACGTCAGGATTCCGAATATGCAATTCATACTTCAATCAACATGTGACGCCGAACAGTTACGATAACTACAGCTTCCTGGCGCATGTGAGGCATGAGCAGGCACGCACTTGCTGGGTGCCTGTCTACTGCGTGACGATGAAGTCACACATGATGCCGCATCACTCTCTAGATTAAGCCGTGAACTCCTTATAAACAGCAAGGTCAAGGCACAAGCGGAATCAAGTACCGCTGGAAAACCTCCAGGGACCTAAAAGTTCAATCCTTGAATCCAGGTCTTCAATAAGGAGCGGCTAGAGCATGTTTGGTGAGTGGATGCAGTACAAAGAGCAGAGCATGGGGTACACACATTAACAGATCATACTGTTCAGGCACCCATCTGTTTTAAATCCTGGTAACTTTGTCTGACAAAGCCGTAACCTATAGAACCAACAGTGGTTTGATCCCAAAAGCCCAATTTCCCCAACCAGGGAGCCGCTATTTATGGGCGCCATCCAAAGTAACTTTTGGAGGAAGGTTAGATAGGTTGAGAGCATGCTCTGCAGGCGCTAAAATCTTGGATTGAAAACGCATTTGTTCCTTATTGTTAGGGGAAGCAGGCTGCCTATCAGCATGAATTTGGTGAGGACCCTGATGCAGGTAACAGGTTGCCAGCAAAGTGTCTCCAGCATGACCACCTCTCAGCTCTTCCAAGCCCTTTATTGGCCACTTGAGCGACACACATTTGCGTTATAAGCCGTACATACTTTGACGACAGGTTGTTTTTGCACTCCTCCTACCGTAGCAGCTGCTCAATTGCAACCCCTCTGACATAAAGCTGGCTAGCTGAAACAACCAATCTCCTCTATGCAACAAAGCAGCACACATGCTGGGCTTAGGGTTTAGGTTTGCCTCTAAACACGCGGCCCCACAGTTCCAATTCCGTGAGTGGGCCTCAAAAGTGACCACACAGGAGCTCACGCACCACGTACCCTAATGCACCCACCTCACGGTACCTGTTCCACAGGAATTCGTAGACAGTAATGGGCTGCGCTGAAGGATGGTCCTCAGTAGTCCAATCCATGATAGCTCTCTGAAGGAGATGTGAACAAAACTTAAAATAAAGTAAGGTTGGTTGAAACTAGGTCTGACTAGGCAAAGAGAAAGGAGAAACCAGGGCTCACGACTGTGGGCTCTGAATTAGGGGGGCAGGGTAGCTTTCCTTTCTCCTTTGACCTTTGACTAGATAATTTCATTATTAATAAATTGCTTTACAACGTGCTACTGTGACAGAAGAAGGCGGTTCAGCACAAAAGACTGCAGGCACAAAATTTCCAACTGCTGGATACATGTTGCGTATCTATTTTGCTATCTCTTCTTCAGTTTCCAGCTGTCTGCTGTCTGCCGTCTGCTTTCTATGCTGTGACAAAAAATGAAAAGGGAAAAAGAAAATTGTTCACAAGAACTACTGGGACGCCTAGAGGAAAATAATTTAACAGGCAACAAGCCTTCCACACAGGCGTGCACACACACAATACAAATGCACGGACATAATCATGCCAGACATACATGTAGATGTTGTCATAAACTGAGATATAACTGCTCATGTGTACACCTGCAGCACATCAGGTGCTGTTACGCTCGCACCAGGTGCCTCATAGTTTTGTGCAGCGCTCCAAATGTGCGGAAATTTCCTGGGTACAGGTCTACGTCGTCATAGTTGCGCTTGTAGCGCTTCACAATGAGGTCAAATGATGTCAGCTGCAAGCGTTGGTGAGAGCAAAGCACGGTCAGATGGTTTATTCAGAAATGGGTCATACAGACTTTAAAGACGGTCCATACGATACACTAATAAAACAAATTACGCGTGAGGTCCTATCATATTTCAAAGCAATTATGGGATGCCGGTTTTGACCCAGAATGGACCAGATTTGCCACAAAACCATTTAAAACGCTTCAAACTTCTCCTTCATAATATACTCCGTACTGCGCTTTTGATATTGCGAGGCAGGAGGCTGTTAAGGAATAAATTCCTGACAGTTACGTGTAAATTTTGGGCCTCCGGCCCAAAATGCCCCCCCCCCAACCCCCCTCCTGACCCGCCGCACTTATAAAAAGGGTGTCAATCTACCTTTAGTATAATGCAGTACGTGAACTGCAAGTTTGGAATTGATTGCTGGTAATTGCCTTAACACACCTCCACGGCATATTTGGGGGCATTCCATGCATTTCTGTGACCAGACACCCCGACCCCCCTGAACCCACTCCCCCCCCGACCCCCCTCAGAATCGACTCATTTATATACCAATCGATAGCTTTTAACGAATATGTTGTTTATATTTCAATCAACACGTGACGCCAAAAAGGTATGATAACTACAGCCTCCTGTGCGAGGCCTACTTTTTGCAAGGTCCCTCAAAAGCTAGGGAAACTTGCAAATTTTGTGATTTTGGAGGTTACTGGACATCCTCAATTGCATCCTTTGCATCCTCACTTCTTCTGGGTGACTCTGGGCTGCTGCTGCTGCTGCTGCTGGAGATGGAGGATGGCTGCGGCTGAAGCATGCAAGTGCACAATGCTACCTGGAGCACAGGAGTTTTCACCTGCCAAGGCAACTGCCTCACATTTGCTTCCTTTGTACAGAAGTTTGCACCCCCCTTGCGTATGCATGAGTCTGCCCACTGTGGCAATGGGACAGGCAAGTGCTTGCAAGTGTTGCAGGCCTCAGGAGTTCCCAGGGCGGAACCTCGTCTGATTTTCGACGCGCAACTCAGCCATAATGATGATGCTTGCCCCTGAAAACAATGCCTGTCCATTGCTGAACCCAAAACCGCCCCCGCTGGAAAGTCGATGTTTTGCGAGGTTGGGACAAATCTCACTTATTCTAACCTGACGTATTGCAAGGAACTTCAATGGTTAGCTATTTACTTGCAAAACAAACGAGCGCAGTAGGATTTACAATAATTTAGGGTTAGCACAAACTGTATATACGGAAATACGGCGTATTTTGATCACCCATATGAAAATCTTCCACCGTATCTGTATCCAAATGACCGTACATGGGTTTGGCCGACCGTATACATTCGGCGTTTATACGTTTAAAACCATATATGGACCGTATTCGCAGGTGGTGCAGAGACTTAGGTTTGATTCCCAGCAACAGCAACCTTTTTACAATTTCAGGTCAATTTTTTTCTCTCGCCTCTTATAGAATGAGCACTTTCTTTGTTTCCTACCTTCTATGAATGCATTACCGAACTGTGCTTATATCACCGCGCTACGCGAACTTTTTTGACCCCCCGCGGTGTGTCGGGATCAATTAAATAATTAAGTTACAAGGGCCTCGCGAAGCTCGCATTGGGGTTAATAAATCAATTTTAAGCATGAACGGGAACAGGCCGGGAAAGCCTCCCAAGCCGCCCCTCAAGGCCCCCAAGGTGGACAAACAGGTTGGGAGGCTGGCCCTCTCTTGGGGAGAAAGGACACTAAGAGGAAGGGCGTCTGCAATCCCTTCACATGCACATGCACGCACACGTACGCGCATGCACACACATACACACACGTACATGCATGCACACACGTACGCGCGCACACACACACACACACACAAGTACACAACGCACACACAAGCACACATACGTGCACGCAGCACACAAGCAAACAAACACGTAAGCGCACGCACGCACACGTACGTTCGCGCACACACACGTACCCGCATGCACACACACATACGCACGCATACACAAACATGTATGGGACATGTATACATATGTATACACACACACTTACGTACACACGTATGCGCATTCACACACACAGACACATAAGCACGCACGCACGCAAATGTACACAATGCATGCACGCATTTATGCACACAACCGTACACACACGCACGCACACAATGCACGCTCACACGTACGCGCACGCACGCACACACACACACATACGCACACGCACACAAACACGCACGCACACATGCGCACGCACTCATACGTACGCGCACACACGCGCGTGCATATGCATGTAGGTGCAACTCATAGGGCCAGAAGGCCCTCGCATAGGCTCACATTGTGTTTATAAATTATGTGTTGCCCCCCTCGCATTGCTCGCATTGGGGCTTATTAATTGGGTTTTTTCAAACCTCGCAGAAATCTGTATTGGTGTTATGGTAGTTAAACCTCTTTTTGCAATGAAAAAAGCCATTAAAATTCTTTGCTTGAAGCAGGCTTGAAGCAGCTTCAAGCAGGCCTAGCTTCGTAACCATTCAAATTTTGGTATAAAAGATCACGCGTGCTCAGCTCTTCAAGAGCTGCAAAATGACCCCCTTATGAACTACTCTGAAACAGTCCATTTCCCCTCATACCGTACAGACTTTATATCACCGCGCAAAAATATCGTTTTTTGCCCTGCGGGGTGACTGCGCGCACGAAAAATATCTATTTATTTTGGGGGTGCGGGATTGAAAAACGGGGATTTTTGGCGTATTTTGGAGCCTGTCAGGCA
>Ga0307942_1002716_pt1:0-5000 | contig 14362 bp, 13 predicted proteins | sample OrgLakmetagen175_FD_201846 | JGI IMG/M metagenome (GOLD analysis project Ga0307942, IMG submission 201846) | Saline water microbial communities from Organic Lake, Antarctica - #175 | ecosystem: Environmental > Aquatic > Non-marine Saline and Alkaline > Saline | place: Antarctica: Organic...
ATTGAACATATACACACACACACATACACACACACCCCTTGTGTCAGTGACATTGAACATATACACACACATACACACACACCCCTTGTGTCAGTGACATTGAACATATACACACACATACACACATACACACACCCCCTTGTGTCAGTGAACATTGAACATATACACACACACACACCCTTGTGTCAGTGACATTGAACATAAGGCTCTCACTTTCGAGAGTCACTTTTAAGAGAGACGACTGAAGTAGATTGCCTGATCACCTGGAAAGGGCCAAACAGTTCAGTGGTGACTGCTCCGAAATGCTCCGGCTTGAGTGCCTGCAGGTATGTGTGTGTGTGCGTGTGTGTGTGTGTGTGTGTGCGTGTGTGTGTGTATGTGTGTGTGTACGCATGCGTATATGTGTGTGTGTGTCCGTGTGTCCGTGTGCGTATATGTGTGTGTCTCATAAGCAGATTTGGTGACAATGAGGTGGTACTATTATACTATAAAAGGAACGAACAAGATCGTTCACACATGTAAGTGTGCAAGCTCATAACTCCTGCTAGGCAACATGAAGTGCACAGCAAGGAAATCACCCAAATCAACGTGTATGTGATCAAAGATTTAAACAAGATTGGCTTCCTAGAGCTCAAAAAAAGCAACTGCATGTCAGGTTAACATACAGAAAGGTTCGACAAGCTCACCTCCTGCAGGGGAACAGACACTGCGGTGGGCTGTGCAGCTCCGTACATAAATTAATTCTGTACACATCAAATGTAAATTCAGTACACATCAAAATTCGACCAGCTCACCTCCTGCAGGGGCACAAACACTGCGGTGGGCTCTACAGCTCCGTACACGTCAGGGATTGTGTGGCCACTAAGTGGCTTTCCACCGAATAGGATCTTGGCACCTGCAGGAGCCAATCATTGGATTGATTACAGCGCTCAGGCATTGTATGACGAACACCATCGCTGTCAATTGTAAAATGTAGCTTGAAATCGTTTGTGTTGGCCCCTACAGCGGCTTTCCGCCAGAAGAGGATCGAAGAGGATCTACGGTCCACCATTCTTGCATTGGTAGTGCTCAGGTGTTATAGGTTGATAAACCACAGCGGTTGAGCGCAGTGCAGGACAGCGTGGTTGCATATGGTCTGCTTTCCACGTGCTGAGGGTTAGGGTTAAAACCACAGCGGTTAAATGCAGTGCTCAGGTGTTATAGGTGAGGCTGAAACCACAGCGGTTAAGCGCAGTGCAGGACGGTGTGTTTGCACATATACTGCCCTACACGTGCTTCTGCATGAACTGCACGATGTTGGAGCTCCTCACACTCGTTTGCTTACGCACGAACCACACTATGCTGGAGCTCCTCACGCTTGTCTGCTTATGCATTGTTTTAACCACACTATGCTGGAGCTCCATCCCAGGTGTGTGTGTGTGTGTGTGTGTGTGTGTGTGTGCGCGTTTGTATGCATATACGTAGCGTTGGCCAGAACCGTATATACACCGTATATGACCGTATATTTGCAGAGGGGGCTAATTGAGGCCCGAAACGGGCAAGTTTTTATGTGCTCTTTGACTTATACACCCCAAAATTGGCAAGCACCAAATTTAACATAATATAAACGTGTCCATAGATGTATGATAGATCTAAATTGGAAGCTAAGATGTATAATAGATCTAAATTGGAAGCTAGATGTATAATAGATCTGAATTGGAAGCTCCAAATTTAACATAATAATACAAATCTGTCCATAGATGTATAAAATCAGGAGCTTGCCAGTTTTGGGGCGTGAGCTTATTTTGCTGTGGCGTGCAGGCCAATTTTTACCACAAATTGTTCATACCAACTCACCCACTGCACCAATCTGGAATATTTTAATGGTGTAAAATTCATAATGAAACGAAATATCATTGCAACAAAAATGAAAGAAAACGGCTGAGTGGTTGGTGTTTTATGAGGATTTGAGCCATTTCCCCATGGAAATCACCACATTAGGGCTTCAATGCACCACGTGTGCTTAATCCAGTCTATCTCAGCACGCAAAGCGACCCACATAAAACTGGGCACAAGCTCGGGTAGATCTCAATGCCAGCTACACTTTGGTACTAAAATGGTGTCGATCAGATGAAGTGGCTGTGAGTGGCTGCCTTCTGAATGCACAAATGAGCATTTTCAGGCATTTCCTCCGTTAGTCCCCTCTGGTATATTTGGTGATTTTCCTGCCAAAAATACCGTATATACACCGTATGTATATGGTTCTGGCCAACCCTACATATACGCATTCTTATCGGTCACCACAATCACATCTTGGACCCTCACGCTCGTCTGCTAATGCACGAGCTACACATTTCTGCTAATGCATGAGCTACACATTTCTGCTAATGCACGAGCTACACATTTCTGCTATAATGCACAAGCTATACATTTCTGCTATAATGCACAAGCTACACATTTCTGCTAATGCACGAGCTATACATTTCTGCTAATGCACGAGCTACACATTTCTGCTATAATGCATAAGCTACACATTTCTGGAGCTACTACTCACACTCATCCTATCACCGTCACGTCATAGTCATGTCACTGTTGTCTCAAAACACATATTAGCATCTGTGTAGGGTTGGCAGAAGCATATACATACGGTGTATATACAGTATGTTTGGCAGGGAAATCACCAAATATGTGGTCTTTTATGGTGAACCGTTCTGGCCAACCCTACATCTGTGGTCTGATTTGCAGTATGTGTACGATTGTCTGCTCTTTCTTTTCTGGAGCGCACAAAATGGGCGTTAAAAGATTGAAAACCTACGAAAACAAAACAGTAAACGACCACTCCCCACAGAAAATAGGCTAAGGAGCCACTTGGTTCCAGGTACCGTGAAACTCCTCCCCACCATAGCATCCGAGCAAACAGACCACTGGGCTTGTACTTCTCAATGCCGGTGTCTTGTTCCAATTTTTGGCAGTGGTTTTGCATAGACGGCCGTCCACCAAAACCAACCTGAGATGCTGAGCAGGCGTGTCATGAGCTTCATGATAAAAACAACCGTCGTTCGACTCGACAATGTGCCAACACCCCACTTTTTAGACGCTGAAGCAACCAATCAGTTTTGCCATGCTGCACTTCCAGTGTCTCTGGCATGGCTACACATACCATGCACCACCACTTCGTAAGAGCCCCGTCACACCAACATTGCTACATTACTAGAGTTGGCCAGAACCGTACATATGCACCGTATATGACCGTATGTATGGTAATGTCCATGCCAAAAATACCGTACATACACCGTATATACCTATAATTGTATGGTTCTGGCCAACCCTATGCATAACGTACCACCGAGCCCTGAGCCCACAAACCTGGGATGCTGAGCAGGCGTGCCATGCGCTTCATAATGCCCACAAACCTGGGATGCTGAGCAGGCGTGCCATGTGCTTCATAATGGAATCCGTCGTCCAACTCAGGATGGGGCCCACTGTCAGGTCTTCGAGCTTGCGCCTGCGCACAGAGACAAAAGAAAATTCATATTAGACAGGCACGGAGGAACGGTTCATAAAGGCATCTGCGATTTTAACTCGTGATGGGGCCCACTGTCAGGTATTCAAGCTTGCGCCTGCGCACAGAGACGAAAGAAAATTCGTATTTCATAGGTACAGAGAAGTGATTCATAATAGAATCCGTCGTCCAACTCAGGATGGAACCCACTGTCAGGTCTTCAAGCTTGCGCCTGCGCACAGAGACAAACTAATAATGGTATTTCATAGGTGCGAGAAGTGATTCACGATGGCTCAACTCTTGTGGAGCCAGTTTCAGGTCAAGCCTGCAACCCTCCTAATCCCCATGATCTTTTTCCATTTGTTTTTGGTGGCCTTTTGGGTGGAGGAGTACTGGCATTGTAGCCCAACCGATAGGCTCCTGCCAGGATGAGGCCATACGAAGTCAAACCTTTAAAATATCTTGCAAGACGGAGATTTGGCAGGGATTCTTTGGGCAGGCAATATTACCCAGACCTACAGGCAGGAACCTGCCAAAACAGGTTTGTTTCTCAAAGTCAATCCATTAGAATACAGGGATTGTGTGGACAAGCGCTGTAACTCAGACCTGGGCAGGATCCTGCCAAAAAGGCCACGTCTATAATAATGCACTGTGTGTGTATACAGCTCCGGCCAAAAAAGGCCACATCTGCACATCTGTAACGTACGGTGTGTGTAGGTATACGGCCCCGGCCAGCATGACCAAAACGCAATGCTCATCAACAAAAAGCCCCTAAAACATTGTTTTAATGCAATGACTAAGACGCACCTCAATATGCACATGTCACGCACCTCAAGATGCACATGTCACGCACCTCAAGATGCACATGTCACGCACCTCAAGATGCACATGTCACGCACCTCAATATGCACATGTCACGCACCTCAACATGCACATGTCACGCACCTCATTATGCACACGTCACGCACCTCATTATGCACACGTTACCCACCTCAATATGCACATGTCACGCACCTCAAGATGCACATGTCACGCACCTCAATATGCACATGTCACGCACCTCAATATGCACATGTCACGCACCTCATTATGCACACGTCACCCACCTCAATATGCACATGTCACGCACCTCAAGATGCACATGTCACGCACCTCAATACGCACATGTGCTCACATTGCAGGCACCCCCAACTCTCACCCTACGCTCATTGTCACACCATCGCACACATCTACACAAACACACACACTCACACACACAAAAACACACACACACTCACACACACACATCCACACACACACACTCACACACACACAAACACACACACACACACACAAACACGCATCCACACACACACACACATCCACACACAACACATGAACTCGCACCTGCTTGCGAGTGCCGCCAACTTTTCATACAGCCCTGCCTTGACCCAGTTGGTGTGCGTAAACAGCATAGACTGCGCACTGCACTTTTGGCCACTGCACGCGTACGCATCCTGATCACACTGCCAAGCCACGT
>Ga0307942_1002716_pt1:7500-14362 | contig 14362 bp, 13 predicted proteins | sample OrgLakmetagen175_FD_201846 | JGI IMG/M metagenome (GOLD analysis project Ga0307942, IMG submission 201846) | Saline water microbial communities from Organic Lake, Antarctica - #175 | ecosystem: Environmental > Aquatic > Non-marine Saline and Alkaline > Saline | place: Antarctica...
GTACCCAAATTAACTGCTACACTTCACAATTCAAAGCTACACTTCAAATGCTACACTTCACACTTCAAAAGCTACACTTCAAATGCTACACTTCAAACGCTACACTTCACACTTCAAATGCTACACTTCACACTTCAAATGCTACACTTCACACTTCAAAAGCTACACTTCAAATGCTACACTTCACACTTCAAAAGCTGCGCTATCATTGCTCTACTCCTCAAACCCTAAAACATCATTGGCAGGGTGTAGCGTTGCAACAGACTGACAGGGTGCATTGTTGCAACAGACACACACACATACACACACACACTCGCTCAACATGATGACTACAATGGCGATGCATGTTTCATTTGAAATATGTGGCGACGGCAACAGCGACAGAACAGTGTAGAGGTCCAAACAAGGGCATTAGAAGGCGCTCTCTAATTTGAACGGTGCGATGATTGCCACGGCACCGGAGAGAAGCACTCCATCTCTTACTTGAATGGCGAGGAGGTTACAACAGCACGAGAGGGCGCTCTCTAATTTGAACGGTGTGACGGTTGCCATGGCACCAGAGAGGGGCACTCTCTTACTTGACAGATGTGATGATTGTAACGGCACCAAAAGGGCAATATCTGACTTGGCAGATGTGATGATTGCACAGCACCAAAAGGCACTCTTTTACTATAATGGTGTGATGATTGCAACGGCACCAAAGGGCAATATCTGAATTGACAGATGTGATGATTGCAACGGCATCTACAGGGCAATATCTGACTTGACAGATATGATGATTGCAACAGCACCACAAGGCGCTCTCTTTCTCTCTTACTTGAATGGTGTGATGATTGCAACGGCACCAAAGGGCCAACGCAGCCCGTTACTGGTTTGGCCTCCGTGGTCTCCAGGGTTAGAGAAGCCCCGAGCGAGGAAGCGCACCTGTGCGGCCATATGTCGAGTAGGTTACATGCATTCTGTAAGAAATATGCACCTAAGCGGAAGTTTAGATAGGTGAAGGTTGCGTGCAATTCGTCAGTAATGTGCAACGTGTTGCTGCGGCCTCTGTGGTCTCCAGGGTTTGGGAAGCCTCGAGCAAGGGTAGAGCACCTGTGTGCTGCAACCAAAGCTATATCACGCACGTGTGTATCTTGCTAATTTATGTTCTTGTTCCGTTTCCAGGTAGTGGAGCAGCCTTGAGGAAGAAGGAGTTGCCAACGATATGAGTCGGTGTGAGCTCAATCATTACTAATCATACGCCTTCTAGTTGTTTTAGGCACAGCTTCCCCTGTTATGTTCCCCTGTCATGTTCCTGTCATGTTCCCCTGTTATGTTCCCCTGTTATGTTCCCCTGTTACGTTCCCCTGTTGTGTTCCCCTGTTACGTTCCCCTGTTACGTTCCCCTGTTATGTTCCCCTGTTGTGTTCCCCTGTTACATTCCCCTGTTATGTTTCCCTGTCATGTTCCCCTGTCATGTTCCCCTGTTACGTTCCCCTGTTATGTTCCCCTATTATGTAGCATCAGCCCCCGGACACCCTATATTACTTTCATTACACGTCATATTGCCTTCTTGTTGTTTTGGCCACAGCTTCTTAAACCTTCAAAGCAAACCGTAGCATACCTAGGGTTGGCCAGAACCGTAAATATACACCGTATACTTGGTAATTTCCCCGCCAAAAATACTGCAAATATATATATGGTTCTGGCCTAAGTATACCTTAACGTGCGGAGCAACTAAGTATACCTTAACGTGCGGTGCAACTAAGTATACCTTAACGTGCGGTGCAACAAATGCAGGGGGGGAGAAGTCCACATGTGCACACGTTGCTTGCACACTCGGTCATGACACAGGTCATTCAGCTCTTACTCTTCTTCTGGTTTATTACAAGAATGAAGATTTGGATATACCAAACAGCTTAAGACACGACTCACTTTGGTGTTGGTGTTACCGTTTCTCGCTCTACCAATTGAAGGCTAACCTTGTTGTCAATTGAAAGACAGACTGAAACTCAAAACCTGGCTCTCTTTCTCCCACTGTGCCCCCCAAGAGAAACGGCGCCATGGCACCTGTTCCTAAAAATCAGCCCCGGCAGCGTGTCTCCTCTCTTTCCTGCGATGCCCGCAAACAAGGCGCAAAACAGCCACAAAACAGCCACGAAACCTACAATCCTCTCACACACGCCCTGTTACACATGGAGCTACTTCAGCACCTGCGTTTCATCGCTATGAATGACAAAACGCAAACCAGAACTAATCCCCCTTACGCACCTGGTCGCCACAAAAGTTCTCATAAAACTTGCGCGTGACCACCACCTCTGCCATGGCCTGCGCATAGCTCTTGGGAGCCACACGTTGAATCAGACGCGCAAAAAAGTCTGCCACCTCCGGCTTTCGCATCTCAGCTGCAACTCGGAACGAAACATCGCCATAGAGAAGGTACCTGTGTGTGTGTGTTGTGTGTGTGCTTGTGTACAAAATGTGTGTGTGTGTGCGTGTGCGTGTGTGTGTATGTGTGTGTGTGTGTGTGTTTGTATTGTGTGTGTGCGTGTATGTGCATGTGTGTATGTGTGTGTTTGTGTCGTGTGTGTGTGTGTTTGTTTGTGTTGTGTATGTGCGTGTGTGTATGTGTGTGTTTATTTTGTGTGTGTGTGTGTGTTTGTGTGTGTGTGTGTTGTGTGTGTGCGTGCAAATGCATACGTGTTCGTGCTGTTTATTCAGCAGGGATAAGAGATGGCAATAATGTGGAGTATACTAAGATCTTACCTGTCAGGGTTTTTGTAAGGGTTGTGCAATCCATGCTTTGGCACAGACCGCAAGCTAATGACAAAGGGCGCGATCTCAGAAACTTGCGTATCTGGCACTGTCAGAAACCCAATATTCCCAGTGAGAGGGTCAGGGAGGCTCTTGCTGCTCGCTGCTGAAGCCCATTTGCCTCCAACTGCAGAGGGAAGGTGATGAAAGGAGTGTGGATGAGCCTGCACGTTGAAAGACTTACTGGTCACCCCTCAGGTGCTTCGCCTCACGTGCTTCGCCTCAGGTGCTTTGCCTCAGTGGCGCGAATTGTACCCCGCACCGCACCTACCCAGATTTTGGACAGTCAAGCTTGTGTCTTGTGCACTGCAGGATGCCCAGTTGCTGAAGGTCTGGGATACACCAGCAAGTGCTGAACCAGGGCGGAGGAGAAAGTGGTGTAGAGCAGGGGCACGCAGGAGGGGAAGCATGCCTCAGCACTTCTGGGTCTAGGGTCTTTCCGCTTTGTTTTGTTTCAAATCGTGGATTGTTGGATAAAAAATATCATTTCGTCTTTCTTCCTCTTCACTCGCGCCTGGGCCTGCTTGCGCGAACCTTTGAATGCAAAGTAAGGCAAGAATGGTTGGAAGGAATGTTCCTGACTGAAATTTGCAATTTGTCTGTCCAGTAGAAGTGGCTCAGAAGATGTATGGCCAGCATGGTAGTTGCTTGGTAGTTGCTTTTTTATATCGCATGAGCGTGTACGCACGCACGCATGCACGCTTTAACCTCGCACATGCTAGTTGTTAAGACAGGTAGTTGTTTTCTTGAAAATATTTCAAGCAATAACCTGGTTGTTGCGCAAGCAATTATTGGCATTGGCAACATTTCACTGAAATCCCTTTGTTTATTTCCTTGGTTATAAATTCCCCACTTCCTAAAACTCACGATGCAAACGAAAGAGAGCAACTAGAAGCTTGTCACAGGTAAGATCTAAGGCCTTGACTGTGAGTACAGCTTTTCCTTTCTGCTTGTATGTAACGATGACCCTGACAACTTCGCCTTTAGTCCTTATATGCCTGCCTGCGCAGTTTTTCCTTATATTTTTCTCTCTCTGTGAGTACAAAAAGCGCTTCATACCTCAGCTCCTTCACAGCGTGCAAAATACTCATGCAAAATACTCATTTGAAAAGCTCCGCACACTCTCTGATCCGTCGGGCAATGTGATGGCCGCACACACTGTAAAATGACGGTGTTGTGACAGGCTTTTTAGCAGTATACTAGCAGTGCGTAATGCCATGAACACAAAATGTGCGAAATCTATTTATATTTACAAATGCTAGTAATTGGCTGGTTATTTGGAAAACCAGCAATGGTAACAGGGCATTCATATTGGCAAATCCATATGGAAGCTAGTTTAAAGTATGCCGGTGTACCGGTAAGTGTGAGATTACCTGGAGCGTAAACCAAGCCACACTTGCACTCCCCAGGCTCCTTGTCATCGTCTGTAGAATCCACCTCGGACGACGGCATTGCTTCTGTTTCATTTCCCCCAGTGAAATTAGCAGGAGCTGCTGGAGCAGTTCCGTTTATCATAGCTGTTTCGTTGAATGCTGCTGTTTTGTTGAAAGACGGCAGAGTGCCATTACTGCTGCTATTCACTAGCGCCTCTTCAGCCTGCTCTATTGCCGCCAGCGTTTGCTGTGTGATCCATGTGTGTTTGCATGACTCCTTCCAGCTGTTTCCTTGAAAGTTGAATTTTCAAGCAATAATCCGGTTGTTGCGCAGCTCGTATTTTAGTCATCAATAAAAGATTAAATTTACAGCTGATGACAAGTCGTGATACGCCAAAGAGTAAAGTTCATACCTGTTGTTGCTGTGAAATGGCCGCTGTGTAACAATTACTGCGCAAGCCCAATTAGCATTGTCCGTATCGGCAGATAAGCTCAGGATTCCACAAATAATGTGAAGCTAGAGAATTGTTCAGAGGCACAAGCCCCGCCAGTAAATCCGCATCTTACCCCACAAGCTTTGCACTCTTTTTAGTTTGACTAGCTGAAATTATCACATGCAGCATTAATGAAGAGGGTACTCGCTGCTCGCTACTAATAACTTTTGCTCCCAAATGCCAGCATAGTACACACAGCTTTTGGTCTGACTGAACGTCCAGAAACACAGGAAGTGCTGTGATATTTGCACAAAAAGTCTTAGAGCCAGGGAAAGAAGTCCTGGCATTTCTTTGCATTGAATACAAGATGAACAATGTGACGTGGCCTGTTAAAAACCAAAGCCGAGGATTTTTATACCGACCAGAGAGTGTACTACAATACATACTTCAGGATTAAATTTCCCTTAGCGGTGCTAAATGACGTCTTTGATCGTAGCAAAAGGAAGTGTGATAGAATGAAATATAGAATGAATTGTTCAAAACAGGATTTCCATACTTTTCCCAATTTACATCACATCACTTCCTGTGTAACACATGCGCAGTTTATGGTTATAATGTATGCAACTGACATTGACAGTGTTGATCCAGATGAGCAGGACTCTAAATCTGAGAATTGACCCTCCTTCACGAAACCCTCCATTCCCCTCAGTTAAAAGGCTTTCTTGGCTCCTACAATGAACTCGTCAAATCCATGATAGACGAGGGAGTGTTGCTGTGTGTGTGTGGTCTGCAGGGGTGTGTGATCAATCGACAATCTTGTACTGAACACCTTGATTCATGACGAGCACTCATAACAAAAAGCATAGACACAAGGCCGTGGTTTGCCTGTCAGACAGCAGTGTGTACGCCAGTTTCTAAACGCTTTTTGCTTTTTGCTGAACCTTGGCTTTGAGACTTACTCTTCCCGTTTTTGCCTCTACTTGTTTTGTCTCGGTGGAAGGTCGTATGGCTCAACCGTTAGGAGTGCTGACGCTGTCTGCGTTCTTTGTCTGTTGTTCGTTATGCTTTCTCAAGTGCAATCTTTGGAGTGTGGAATAACAGTTTTACAAACAACAGAAGTTTTAGACCATCAGTCCACAAAATGCCGTGCAAATACCAAGAACTGATCAAGGGAAGGTATGTATGAAGAATTGAGAAAGATATAAGTAAATTTCTTTTGGATACATGCGAGTATCACTCTGGAAAAAAAGTAAACTCATGCTTCACCGTATGATTCTGATTTGCAGCCAAAAGTGTGCTGCCCAATATGCCCAAGCAACCATATAGAATGATGCCCACCAGTCTGCCCAATCTGCCTATGCTGTCAGGCTGCAGCCATTCCACTAATTATACTTAACATGGAACGTTGATCAGGAGGCATGATGATGCGGGTCAGATGATGTTTTAAGAAATTGAACAAAGTGCTTAGGGCGTATGCAAGTTTGCATAAGCAGATGTGAGCAGCCGTGCAACAATGGTACAACAAGGCATTATACGCCCTTCTGCTGAGACACAAAGAAAGAAAAGGAAAGAAAAAGAACGCAGAAAGTGTAAACACTACCGGCATGGATTAGGAAAGGATGTTGTTTTGTGTCCTGCACCACCCAATGGATGAAGAAACACAACATCCCACCTTGAGATTTAAAATATAAGAAGCTTTTCAGCGGGGATTAGGTGGTTGGTTGGGAAGCAGAAGCCTGCATACCACCAGGAGTATTGCTTAGATATTTGTAGGGGTTGTGTTCAATGTCTCGTCTCATCTGTATTTTTTTTATTGCAGATTTGATAGCATGTAGGCTTATTTTTTCATGAGTGCTGTGGCATGTAGAACAGTAACTCCGAGGCTGTGAAGTAGGTTCCTTGTGTGGCTGCTGTAGATGGTGCCTGTTGCTCCTAGCAGGATGGGGTGAAGGGTTTTACGGTTCCCGAGTAAGCGAGGCATTAGCAGCTTATGTTGTCACGCCCAATCGTTGGCAGCGACGAATCGTGTGACAGAGCAGTTAAGTTGGTTGGCAGTTGAGAGTTTCATTATGTCTTGTTCAATAAGCTGAATGGTGAGTCTTATTGATAACCTTTATCTTCTGGATTTGATAGTTTTGGTAATCAATTGACAACATGTGAACTGTAAGAGGTACCATTAGAGGGGATCCTCAAGAGACCCTGTGCCGTATAAGGTCTCCGATTCTATTTGTTCGTTCGTTTATATTATCAAGGTGTAACAAC
>Ga0307942_1002719_pt1 | contig 14352 bp, 15 predicted proteins | sample OrgLakmetagen175_FD_201846 | JGI IMG/M metagenome (GOLD analysis project Ga0307942, IMG submission 201846) | Saline water microbial communities from Organic Lake, Antarctica - #175 | ecosystem: Environmental > Aquatic > Non-marine Saline and Alkaline > Saline | place: Antarctica: Organic Lake...
CCCCTCCTCCGATTCAACCCATACATATATCAATGGAAAGCTCTCGACAAGAGGATTTCGAATAAATAATTTTTAATCGATTAAACACGTGCCGTGTAAAAGTTATGCTTTCTGCAGCCTCCTGATATATACCTATCCTATTTTAAAAGCAGCTTTGATCTACCACGGAGAATACAGGCCACTGGACAGCTTATATTGGGAAATTAAAAAGATTTTGAGAGAAAGAAGGCTGCGCAAGTAGTGTTTACGCATCCAGCGTGATTGAGGGAAGAAGCACTAATGTGCCAGCACCTGTAATCTCATCACCGCCGGAATTTAGTCGTAGGCCACTTAATGAGGATTAAGGGGCTGCATGCAAAAGCATCCGTACCCACACGTACATGCACACATACACATACAACTGCATGCTCATTCATGTGCACACACAGGCACATGCACAGACACATACGCATATTCACACACGTGAACATGCATTTGCTCGAATGGATAATGGCCCCTGAATGTGAACGCGCACCTACAAAGACTTTGCCAACTCTTCAGCGCTGCTTTCAACAATTTCCTACTTTCCTATTTTCCCACAGGTGCTGATCTTGCTGGCCAAGCACCGTGCTCACCGTGTATACGTAGTGAACAATGAGCAGCATCCAGTGGGCGTGGTGACCTGCACTGACATCCTGACTTTATCTTTGAAGCATTAGGTCTTTTATTTACAGGCATGTACTGATTGAAGCGATTGATTTTAGACAAAAAGTTGCTGGCTTTTTGTGCAGGCTGGGATCTGCCCGATGCAGAGCTTCATTAGTCGCTAATTTTGGATAAAAAATGTTGTGCGAGCGGTCGATAACTAATGACATAACTTTTATTTCGCTTTAACAATGTCTTGTTATTACATCAACTACTACTTATCCTGTTTTGGCCAATCTTATAATATTATACTAGGAGTACAAAATATGGAAGCGTGGGCGTCGCTCGGGAATTCTGCACCGCACTGCATTGCTAATAGCATTGGCAATCAATTCCTGCGTGCGTTTTACACCTGTTTCTCAGTCAGGAGGTCGTCCAATTTTTTACGCTATTTATGTTATTAGCTGCTGAATTCACTTCAGAAGGCCGATGTTTGGGGAGTTGCTGTTATTACTGGTTAAACTATGGCCATTTAAAGTGAGGAGAAACTGGATTCACTTTTGCTTTAGCAAAATTGATATGCCTGTTCTTCAATTCTAGAAATTTCGCCCACGGTAGAACCACTTTTGAAGGACAAAACAATGAATGACTTTTTAATGGGGATTGGGTGGTTGGGAGGCATGGGCCTGTTCACGACCAGGAGTATTGCTCAGAGGATACTTTGGGGGGTTCAACAAATTGTGTTTGTCAAAGGCAAGGAAATAGAAGTGCCAAAAGTTCCACCGTGCCAGAAGCGAAATGCAAACAGGGGGGAATGACCATGCAGACAGCCCACATTTAAGAGGGAGAGCAGTAAAAGTAAAAGTCTACGCTGGAAGTCACCAGCGTGCATTAAGGAAAGGCTCTCAACTAGTGCTCACACTAGCCAGAGCCCCACCAGAAGCGAGAAAAAAGAGAAACAGAGACTAATGAGGATCCGGCGGGTTGTCAGCCATGCATTCCGGCCTGCGCCTAGCCCTCCTGAAGCCAGCCGCTCTACCAACATTTGTATCATGTAAAGACCATCGAGTTTGTGAGCTGAGGTAACTTTTCCCCCTCTGTATATACCTTTTTTTGAGGACTTTTTAGCAGCCCAACCCTTTTTGCTGCAACAGGTCAGCAGAACACTAGACATTTTCTTTTTCTTTCTGAGCTTAAGGATTTATTTGTGGCTGGCCGAGACCAGTCAGCAGCCGATCAGCCAAACAACCTGGCTGAAGGTCACTCCCCATTGTAAGCATTATTTAGCCAGCCACAAATAAATTTTAGTTTCAGGCTCTTGCCAAGCTTCCGCTGCGATGCCTTTAAAGGCATATATAGCGATGTAACCTTACCCTACCTTGAGAATAATTCATTAGTGTAGCTTTTGATCTTTTTGATTTATTTATTTGTAAGAACCTATATAGGTTGAGCAGCCGTCTCAGGTTGATTGCCTACACTAAACTACATAAGAAACAGAAGGAAAGGAGGAGCGAGGGGGGGCTGCTTTACAAGACCCACTTCTTTGCTTTGGCCTTCTTAGACTGCCAGGGCAAAGTTGTGATATAGTATCGATATTTCTTTCCACGACTTAAAAAATAGCGAGCGATTGTAAACTGTGGAATGCAGGTTTTTTCTTTCTCTGGCAGACAGGGACTGGCCGGCAGCCAGGCAGCCAAACATTCTCGCCAAGGTCAACCCACAATTGCAACCATATGGGATTCGAATTGGACCAATTGGTGCTTGGAACTGACATTTAAGAGGACCGAAAGTGGCACGTAGTCAAATGAGCACTCGGGCAATTACAGTGTACATCTGTGTTGTGTGTCATGGGATGCTCCATCTGCAATCTAAAATAGGCCTAAATATCTGGCAGGCCGGAAAACTGCTCTAAAAACATCACCCTCCAACCTGTGACACTGCATCTGCCGAGGCTCCCCCCGAATTCGACCTGATATCCTGTGACGACATTTACATGTCCAGCTCTTTGCCGATCTGGGGCTTGTCTGCCAGGATCTCGTCCTCCTGCGGGCACAGATAGTCATGAAAACATATCATCCTCCGTTACTTTGCGGAAAGATATGGGAGGAGAGCTAGATACTTCTCCATGGAAGCAGTGATGTCAGTCACCAGCAGAAGATTATCCCTCGACAAATTCCATGAAGCTTTTTTTGCGTGAAGTTCTAGCCCTCTCACCCTTGCGCACTGGCTGAGATACATCGTGGTAAAATGTGTCTAGAGTAGGTCCAGCTTAAGGAAATACGCAAGACAGCCTGACCGATATCGGTGTGTCTCCTGATGCACAGCCACCCCCAATTCAAGTTCATACCCGCGCAAGGATCCATGATTTTTAATAAACAAACACTACAGAATGCCCTAGCAGACTCAATCACATGACTTTGTGGGTGCTCACCTTTGGCTCCAAAACCTTGACCACATCTGGCAATGGCTCCTTGGGGCCCTTCTTGCCAAAAGGATCAAAGTCCCTCATGATGCGAACCTGTGGGAAAAAAAGGCGGCCACAAAGGTGTCTTAGAGCCATGGCCACCCAGACGCATGTTTTGGCGTACAGTTGCCTTCACTTATGCTCTGGCCCTATTATGGACCAGAGTCTTCATTCGAAACGGTTGCTTCCACCTCAGATGGGGCAGCGATTTAATTTTGGAAAACAGCAACAAACACGTGTGTTTAAACGACACTGCATTCATTACAGAACGGTCGCAAAACATAAGCAAATTCACAGCATAGTTACATCTGTGCCGGAAAGTCCCAGAGGATGGACACTGAGGCCAAAAATGGTATGATTTTTGCATGCTCCTAGGGTATGTGCCTCCTTATTTGCACGTTTCAAGCTCAGCTCTTAAATGTTGATTCCGATGCAGCTGAGCTTGAAGGCGTGCAAATTAGGGGGCCTATACCTTATCGGCTGCGGCATGAACCCTACTTTTTGAGCAGCCATACAGGAATTTGACCAGCCAGCGCACCAAACTGAGTGATGTTTAGTGTTTTAAAATCCTTGTAATAAATAAAGATTATTGCAAGAGAAAAGGGGCAAAAAGACTAAGTGGTTGGCGAGATATGCAAATTAATGTGCCATTACCCCTGGAAAGCACCCATCTAGGATACAGATGACGACGTGTGCTTTTAGTCCTGCCTGTCATTCTGTACGCAGGGCGACTTGTCTAAATCTGAGCACATGCGTGGGTAGCTAATAAAGTCAGCATCAGTTTGAAGCTAGGTTGGGTCCTATTTGATGAAGTGACGTGTGAGTAGTTGCACCTTTCATGCAAAAAGGAGCTGTTTGGCATTTGTCCAGTGTCCCCCCTCTGAAAAAGTCCAGTATGTAAGCAAAAGCTTACATGCAAGCAGGAACAGGAGAAAGCAAAGGCTAAAAAATCGCAAACAAGACATGCGTTATAACAAGCAGGCCCTGTCCGTGACGTTTGCAAAGAGAACAGTGCGCCACATTATAGCTTGTATTAAGGCACAATGTGTTGGTCCTGTGCAAGGTATTCTCTTGCTCCAATGTCAGAAGATTTTGGAGGATGAAAATACCTATCGCAGGACCAACAATGCAAGCCATTTTGTGGCGCAATTTCTGAAATGTTTGTGTATGTGCTTGCGTTGTTCCAGCCTTTGTTTTCTCCTAGTCCAGCTTACATGTATGCATTTGCTTGCATAATGGACTTTCAGGCACAGATGTAACTTGGCTACAATTGGAATGCGTTTACGTTTTGTAATGATGTGTGAATGCATGTGCCGTGACGCTGTGTTTGTGTGCTTTTGCTTGCATGCGTGTGCGTGTGTGCATGTGTGTGTATCTTTTTGCCTGCGTGCATTTGTGAGTGTGATACACAGGGAGAGGGAGCAGTTGTGAGTGCAAGCGCGTCTGCAGACGTCAGGACGCTCTCCTTACCTTAATACCTAGCACGCCCTGCCTCAACAAGACGTGGCGGACAGCTGAGTCAATGTAGGTGCGGGTGGGCTCTCCTGAAGACACCATGTAGCCATCCTTGAACTTCATGGCCTTGGCACGGGCTGCCCTAAGCTTCCCGCTGACAATGACCTCGCAGCCCTTGGCTCCGGACTCCATCACGTAGCGGAGCACACCGTAGCACGCCCTGTTGATGTTGTTGTTATTGTTGTTGTTGTTTAACGGGCGCGAAAGAAGGGAACTAGGGCTCGCATGAGCAGCCAGTCTCACGCGAATTGAACCATAGACTGCCTGCCTCCCCATTATAAGTGTATGTTTCAAGCCCAGAAAAGGGATGCGGTGTTTGAGCCACACCTGCGCACGGCAAGGCCTCCAAGCAGCTTGTAGCGCAGGGACTCGGCCTGGGCCACGGCGCACAGACCCCTGTCTGCCACCTTCTCTGCGTACAACTCCACACTGTCCACTGGGAACTTGAAGCGCTTCTGCACAACTGAGGTCAGCTCTCGGATGCGGCGACCCTTCTCGCCTGCACAAAAACACACAGGGAGGGTGGTGCTCCTGGGATGTGCCAGAATGAGGAACATGCAGAGGCTGCTGTGAACCTCCCCTTCAGAACACAGCTACAACTGCTGCTGCTGCTGCTGCTCTTGCCAGTGTAAACTGCTGAAGCTGTTGAAAGAGAGGGCAGGCCAAGGCTGTTTAGGCAGGTGGCTGGACCCACTCCCGGGCGAAAGCAACCCACACCTACCCAGCACGTTCTGGGTGCGGGTGGCCTTGATGATGATCTCCGTGCGCAGAGGGGTGACACGCACATCCACGCCCGAGTAGCCGTCCTCTGCAAGCTCGCGGACGAGCAGCTCGTTCAGCTCCGCGTAGAAGACGCCATCGGCGACGAACTGCGACGGTAATGGATTGCCAGAAGTTAGCTGCTGACCCTGTCTTCACGAGTCTGGTCATGCCAGGACCTCTTCGCTTCCAAGCACACCTTTCTCTTCTTGCTGATGGCGGTCGCCATGATGGCTTCCTTGTGTTGCTTTAAATATAAAAAGGTTTTTTAAGGCCTGGTTTGGCCCTTTGTGTAGATTGATCTCAGGAAATTAAGTTTTGCCTATATATTTGTTACAGAGTGATTCGAACTTCCCAGACCTACATTCCATATGTATAGCATCCACGTGAAAGGGAAAGGGCAGCAGGATGGTGACATCAGGTGACTACTCCTGTCGTTGCCGCGTGCGCTGTGCATTACTACAAATCCTTGTCAATAAAGCATGCTTTCTCATGATGTGTTAAGAGATCTCGTGGGAAGCAGGTCTGTCTGGTAAAGGGCGGGTTTATACAACTATACAGATGAGTCGTAGCTGTGTAATAATAATGGGCTAACCGCGATTCGCTGCCCATTAATTGTGATCGTATGTGAACTGCAGTTCTCGCTCCTCGGGCAGCACTTAAACCGATTAATTCAGTGAAAGTTGATAGCTTGTCCAGATCAGCCTATTACAGAACCTGCCTATCACAGAGCCGGCCTATTAAAACTTTGAGTGAACTATAATATAGGAATAAGCCAAGGATACCATTTAATCTTGCAGGAAAATCATTCAATATGTTAGAAAGCCCCCGCAGTAGCTTGTTTTTTGTTCGTTGACAAGCGCAGGAAGCTGTCTGTTCAAGGACACTTTGAATTTTAAATAGCTCTACAAGCGCGTAGGCCAGTCTTTCAGCCTAACTGAAACGGACCCACTTTAGAGAAGGGCTAGAACCTGCGTTGGAACAAAGCAGCTTGCTCATGTCTATTGAAAACTCTGGTATATGATGCTAAGGTCACAGCTACCCGTGCTGTTTTCCTGAAGTAGCTTATTTCGTGCTGCATAAATAGTGCGCTGCAGCTACGGCATGTGGCAAACCTGCGAGCCTCAATCCGGAAGCAGTTCTAGAACATTAAGCAAGCCAGAACCAGAGATACTCCGATTCAGAAACCACAGCCCAGGAGAAACCTACCAAACCAGGAAGCTAGGCTATAACACGTACCAAACAGATCTGCCACTGTTAACAAGGTGACCTTCCTCTTCCCCAACAAATCATTCTGCCATAACTTACGATAATACATATTACTTGACAGTGACACAAAGAGGATTGAACCAAACAGTTGTGTGCTTTTCAGCTGCTTAAGATCAAGCGTTGTTTGGACACTTCTTCTGCCCAAACAAGCAGAGCAGATAGTTTGCGCGTTAGATGCACGCACCAAGCTCATTCCTTGGCAATCCTTAGATTAGATGCACGCACCGAGCGCATTCCTTGGCAACCGAAAGGAGAGTAGGAAAAGGCATGCCATAGCAGGGACAAGAGCAATAATTTATACATGTTAAGGCTCCAACTGACCCAGCCTAACACACCTTGCTGCTTAATTAAAATGGAATTGAAATTAATAAGTTCTAATTGGCATTATAAACCCGCTTTGCACGGGCCTCTCATGTCCACACTGTCATCACAACAAATCTCTGGTAGCAGCTTAAAGAAATCTTAAATCATAAGTTTCTGTCCTGGGAAAAGAAGCAGGCTAATGGGTGTGGAGGGAAGAACTTGGTCGAATAAGTATCTACAGCACCATGCCACCTTGTTTCCACCACTAGCTATTGTGCCTTGTGACAGCATAGGCACTTGAAGCATGCGTGGCTGGGAGAAGAAAAAAAGGAGCTACAGGAGAAGTCGTTTGAGGTCTTTCCCTGATGTACAATGGTAATAATATAAAAAACTACGCAGGCAGTGAAAACCACTCCCAACATTAATTAAGGGAAAAGAGCCACTTTGGTACCGGTACCGTAAAACTCCTCCACCAAAAGGAAAAGAAAAAAGGTCAATGGGGATCAGGAGGGTTGCAGGCTTGACCTGAAATTGTTTTTGATGAGAGTTGGGAAAGGGCACGTCTGGTATGGACAAGTTTGGCAGCGTAGTTGACAGAATGAACATGAAGCTTGGAAGCAGGTTTCTTAACTCTCTGAGAATCAAGCCCCAGCTCCTTAAAAGGCTCCAGCGTGTGATTGTTGTAGAGGCGCCACCCACACCCAAAGGGATGGTGTGGAGGGTAACGGAGGCTCCTTGATGGATGGAGCAGAGGCTTTCATGCTGTTGCTGTGCGGCGTTCAGCTGGTTCTGCAGTCTAGTGTCCTCATAGTACTTGATCTCGATTATGTGAATGTCACGTTAGATAATACTAAGATCTTTGGGTCGGTGCTGTCTGGAGAAGGTGGATCTGTTGGTGGCGGCTGGCGGCGCTGTAGAAGTGCTCCCGGTCTCCCTCAGCTGCCACTCCTAAGAACCCACCCTCCTTCATTGCTAGTCTGTTGCTTTTTGTTTTTGCGGAGATGGGAGCAACCAGTACAGCATTCGGACGGGTAAACCTATTTTTGTCTGAGAAGCGGGGTGGAAAGAGCAACTTTAATATATCCCTGGTTTCAGCTGTATTGGAAATCTGAAGATTTTGCATAGTCAGCCATTCGCTGCTACCTATATCCATGCAGACAAAGCAGGATCCAAGGGAGCCTGCCTTGCTGAGGGCTTTGAAGATCATGACACATGCTAAGTTGTGTCTCTCAGTGATCATATTTCTTATTTGCGTGTGTTGGCATCCAGAAAGGATATGCAAGACACTGTCTAGTTGGGGGCAGAGGGGGCATTTTTGGTTTATTGAGTGCCTAAACCATGCCGCATGCTTTTAATTGTACAGGGTTCCTGTTCTGTACTTCATAATGATGCACTTGGTTATAACAGGGACATAGGATGTTGTAAGGTAAGCGTTGCTAGCGGCTTCATTGGCAGTGCCATTTTTGATAAGGGTCTGGTAGTATGCATGGTAGTCATGGTAGTCATGGTAGTATTCATGGTAGTATTGATGGTAATTTGCTACGGTATTGGTATTTCCTAGTTTGTGAGGGGGTGCATGTGTGCTGCCTTGTAAGACGTCATGGTAATTGGATAGGTATCAGAGCCTTAAGGTACGTGACTGGGCTGTGTTTGGTTGATGTTATAAAATTTGATGTTCTTCGTATCCTTTTGCAAGCCAGTAAATGTTGTAGAAGGGATTTTTTTCAGGGCCAGCTGTTTTGATGGAGGTATCCGCAACGTCGTAGGTTGTGCTTATCGTCATACCTCGGGTTGCAGATAGAAAATCTAGTGAACTGTGTGGAGAACGCATATTGCCTTGAACGCATCTGTTTTGGAACCGAATACCCTGTCTCTTGGGTGAGATGTCCAGAACTCTTGAAACTCCAGGGTAAAGTCTAGAGGTGAGTCCATTCCTTCTTTTGTGACCAGGGCATGGTTGTCATTGAAAGTCGTGGGAGTCAATGAAGAAGTCCTTGGATTTCTGTTGCGAGGTCTTGGAACTCGGGAAGTGTGACGTTTGCTAGCCAGTCTTTTGCTTGTGGCGGTTGGCTAGGTGTACCGTATTGCTCACTGTCATGTGTTGTCTCTTGCACTGGAGGTGGTCTGATAAGATCGACTTGTCTGTTCACAGTTGCCTGTGCCCTTGATATCGTTTTGTGGGTCAGTAGGTTGCATGTCGAAATGCAATTTGTCCTGACATGTTTGCCTAGCGTAGATTTCCATTGGGGAGTACGCCTGTTGGGATCCTCCAATCCTTACCTGGCCAGGTTATCCATGTTTTTGTCTGTGGATTCAATTCTTATGCCAGAGGTGGACAAAGTGCTTGTCTCGTACTCTTCAGCCATTTTTACATAAGGGTTGCATCGGATCATCTTTGCTGCTTCCCATGTTGGCTCCCAGTTGACCAGCCATATTTCACTCTCTGTCCGTCCATGCCAAGTTTCCCGTTGCTCCTCTGAGAGGTCCTGGCAGGCTGCACAGCGCCATTCTTTTGATTGATTGGTTTGCACTTGGGCGGGCATCATGGTTGTGACAACAATCAAGTTGCATAAGGCAATCCCAACGGTAATTGCGAATGCATATGCTTCATTGAAACTTACCTTGCTCGTGGTCGCATTCTACTTCATCCGTTCTTTCCTTGCTATGGGTTGTCCAACAAATTTTGCAGCAGGGATCTTGAAGCTCCTTGCGTGCATTTGGAATCTTGCTTGCACATCTAAAGGCCGCTTTTATATGGTATAGAAGGGCCTATTTCTTAATGGCACTAGGCTTCAAGTGGACCAAATACTGCTTCTGGGATGTCGGTATGTGCCAATCAATTTGAGCCCTTGCCTGTTTTGGGGAGCGGAAAAAGTGAAATCTACGCTGGGAAGCATCAGCGTGCACTAAGGAAAGGTTTTTGATCTCACACTAGCCCCAGAGCCCCACCAAAAATCGGAAAAAGAGAAACAATGACAGAGAAAGAAAAAAGAAAATAAAAGACTCCGCTGGTAGTGACGGCACAGCCAGCATGATTAAGGACAGAGACTGTTGAAGATCCGGCGGGTTGTCAGCCATGCGATCCGGCCTGCGCCTAGCCCTCTCGAAGCCAGCCGCTCTAACAGTAACCCTCCCATCATATTCCCTATATCACTGTTTTTGTTGTTGAATTGTGTTTTGTGATCTTGTCTATGATTTTTTTTTTATGGCAGTGTAGCTAGTTTGTGCACTTTGTGCAGAGGGATGCCCAGATTTAGTAGAGGAGTTATGGTGTATTAATTGTAAGTTGTGCCCCCGACTCCAAGGAGTACAACATGAAGTGTGACTTAGTTGTTTCGAGAGATGCCTCGGAAGCTCCTTGTTTGTAAACGCTGGATAAGAGGTAGATGTTGGTAGTGTGCTTTATTCAATGTCTGTTGCGGGTTTATGTCTAAGCAGAACTTTCCTTCTACAAGATGTATGTCGCTGTCCCTTGGGGGAATCAATCTGGGGTCCAAATACCTGCCTCTTCCTTTAATGGGCATGACTAACACGCCATCTGGACGGCTTTGGTGTCTAGTTGAAAAGTTTTGTTGGGAAAACCCATTCGGGAGGTGTTTTTTTCAATGTTATCGGGGGGGTCAATGTTAAGGTCAGATAACTTTTCACTGTAACAAGTATCTATTGTAACGATTGCTTTTGTCGTAGACCTCAGGAAGAGACACATGGAGTATTGGACACCTCATTCTGAAACTCATCCGAGAGAACACAACAGCAAACGCTCTACACATCACCAATGGTGTGCTCTTCCTACCAGAAGGGCGCTGGTCACTCATTCGCCTCCTTACATCCTTCCCAAATACATGTTTCTCAACCTGCCTCATGATGTCATTCGCAGTGCAGCTCGTTTCAGACTTAGTGTTCACACCCTGCGTTTTGAGACAGCGACATGGAATTAAAGCATTTCCCGCACCTGTGACCTGTGTGATGACTGTGTGATGACTGATGATGTCCAAGATGAGCAGCATGTTCTATTCCTCCTTGCGTTTTATGAGCAGGCTAGCAGTCACACTTCTTGACTGAAGGCCTTGTTTTGTAAACCTTGTAAACCTTGAAATGATTGCTGAGCCCAGCTTGCCTTTGCTGGTCTCTTCCCCACAACGGTTAAGTGCGTGATGGTGTTGTTTAGTGTGCATTCTCTTCAGAGTATGGTTGTTGCACCTAAGAAGCATGTGTGGAGCACTGTCTGATCCTCCGCACAAGGGGCAGGTGGCAGGACCTGTCATGTGGCTAGACCTTTGGAGCGGATCTTTTGCCAAGAAAAGAAATAAAAGAAAAAAACTACGCAGGCAGCAGAGTACTCCCTGAAAAGAAAAGAAAAAACTCCGCTGGTAGTGATGACGCAGCCAGCATGATTAAGGGAGGGGGCTACATAGGTGCCCGCACCAGGCAACCCCCCACCGCGCAAACAGTTTAAAAGGAATTAATGTGGGTCAGGGGGGTTGTGTGCCGTAGCACCCAGACCCAAACCTTGACAGCTGTTGCTTTTGTTATATTGCAGTGCTTACCTTGTTTTTATGAGTGCAGATGTCTGATGGAGTGCTCATTCAGTTTGTGTGTCAGGTTTTTAATCTTATGGTAGTCCAGATTAAGGTCAGCCAGAGGTTTGTCTGTATAGTCTTTGTAGATAGTCCCCATAACTCCAACGAGGATCACATGGAGCTTGACTTCCCTATATCCTTGTCTGTTCAGGTTGGCAGTTTGCACGCTGTGCTGTGCTTTTGCTTTTTGGAGTTGGGGATCAGGTCTAGTGTCTTCACAAAATTTGAACTCAATCAGGTGAACCTCCCACTGGTTTGGATTCAATTTCTTGTCTTTAGCAAGCTATTGAAATTTTGGGTTGCAGGTTGTTACGCGAGAGGAGCACACAGCACATAGGTAGAAATAGGATGGCGTCAGGACGAAAAGAGGCTTTTAAAGCATGTGCTGTTAGTTTTGGAAGCAACCAAGAGGGCAGTGTTTTGTTGGCAGTGTTTCTCAGATCTAGGCCTTGCTCTGATAGTTTATCTGCGCTGCCTACGTCAGTGAAGGCAATTTGGATGGCACCGCATGGTCCCTTTTGTAGGGCTTGGAAAATCAGCACGCTTGCCGTATTATGGCATTCAATAATCATGTTCCTCTTTTTAGTGTGTTGGCAACCCGAGAGTATGTGAAGCGCACTATCAGTACAAGGGCAGATGGGGCAGTTTGCGTTGGGAGAGAAGCCGTACCGATAGGCGTGTTTTTAATTAGAAATTGTAGTGCGGTACCTCATAGCATTACGCTTTTCATAGATTTTGAGATTGCTATTGTTCCAGAATGCATTTGTGGCTTGTTTATTGACCAAAGGTCTAAGGTCCTTCCAGTAGTTGTAAAACCCTGTGTCTGTTTTGGCGCTCCCCAATCTGTGTGATTTGCACATTTCTGTTTTCAGCTTGGCCTTTAAACCAGAGAGTGCACGAAACCTAGGTGTAATTGCCCCTCTTCCGCTGGGATCCTCATTGGTGTCTTTGCCGCAATCCAGTTAAGGTGTGTGTATGCATTACCGTCTGGAGCTGGAGGCTGAAAGCGTACATCATGACCTCAGTCATGTAAAGCAGAGTGTTTGGCAATTGCATCTAGTATACATTCATTTACGGCAATGCCACTATGGGCTTTCACTTTATGGAAGCAAATAGGTGGTGAAGCATAAATCATAGAAAAGAAAAGATAACTACGCAGGCAGTGAAAACCACTCCCCACATAAATTAAGGAAAAGGAGCCGCTTTGGTACTGAATACCGTAAAGCTCCTCCACCGCGAAAAGGAAAGGAAAATCAATTGGGATCAAGAGGGTTGCAGGCTTGTCCTGCAACCGGCTCCTGGTGAGAGTTGATAACAGTACTAAAAAGGGCACGTCTGGTATGGACAAGTTTGGCAGCGAAGTTCACAGAGTGCACATGGAGCTTGGAGGCAAGCTTCTGAACTCTTTGAGAATCAAGATTCAGTTCCTTGAAAGGCATCAGGGTATGAGTGTTGTAGATGGTGCCATCACCCACACCCAAGAGGATGATGTGGAGAGTAACGGAAGCTCCTCCTTGGAAAATGTTGCAGAGATCTTTGTGCTGTTCCTTTGCGGCGTTCAGCTGGTTCTGAGGTCTGATGTCTTCACAATACTTGATTTCGGCGAGGTGGATGTCACGCCGAGTTTCCCAGAGGTTTTTAGGTCTGGGTGATCATAGATACAATTTGTTATAGCAGATTTGAGTGTATATGGGATCGTTGCATTTCAGGGAAGAGTAGTTGTTTTCTAATTTGGCTTAGGGAGCATGCACTGTCCGTTGCAATCTTGGTATACTTATTGGTAAGCGCTGCTGCAATCCCTGTGAGCTCAGCTCTATTGCTGACGTTTGTCATTCCCACGCCACCTGAGTTCACATAACATTCAGCTTTTGTTTGAGGGCAGTATACCTATAAAGTTTTCCTATGCAGCTTTCGTCAGTGTAGGCCCATAAATTCCAATTGGGGCTGTCACGACGAACCATGGTACCAGCTTAAGCGTGGATTGCAAGTATGAGCCATAATTGCAAGTATGAGCCTCTCCACGCGAGAAGGAAGCGACGGCTCGATCAACGCCCTGAGGAGATGGTACTCAGACAAGTCTGAGAAAAGAGCGAGTTCGTTACAAAAGGACCATCTAAACTGGCCAAATAACCAAATGGCCGTAAAACCGTTGCTCACATCATAAATCCCAGGGGAAATCACACGATCCGTCTATGCCACTGATTTAGCATGACAGGGCACTTCAACTCAAACTGCTTATCGTCCCATGGTTGAAGGTGGACGTTAGCATTTTGGCCTCTTTCCTGGCCAGTGACGTCCTCTCTTTTTGATTTGAAGTACCGGGGCAAACATGGTTGGTGATGTGTCTTCTCTTGCGAGGTTCTGATATTTTTTCTAAAACTGCTTCTGGGATACTCCTTCGCAGTGTTTGCAGCCAATTCGGTGAGGTATCAGTTAAAACGCTGTTTTGCCTCTTTGTTCCAAAATACTCCCTGCATCAATTAGGAAAAGGAGACACATTGGCCCAAAGTGCCGTGAGTCTCCCCCACCATAATATTTTGCCAGTCAATTATCGCCTCCGGCCCAAAACGACCCCCCCCCCCCCAAACCCCCTTCTTGATTCCCCACAATAATGAAAAGGGTGTCATTCTGCTCAGAATTTAAGCAGCTATCTGCCTGCACAGGTCTCCCACCTGACGAGCTAGAGGCGGGCAAAATCTGGTAAGTAAGTAATATAATAAATAGAGCCACTGTGCTCGTTGCAGTGGCTCTCTCAATTTTTGTCGGGTCTGGCGACCTGTGTTGGTTATGCATGGTCCAGGAGACCAGCCTCGCCGTCTCCTCTTCACGTGGCCCTCG
>Ga0307942_1002721_pt1:0-2500 | contig 14348 bp, 12 predicted proteins | sample OrgLakmetagen175_FD_201846 | JGI IMG/M metagenome (GOLD analysis project Ga0307942, IMG submission 201846) | Saline water microbial communities from Organic Lake, Antarctica - #175 | ecosystem: Environmental > Aquatic > Non-marine Saline and Alkaline > Saline | place: Antarctica: Organic...
TGCCCCAGTTAAGAGGCCTGTGGGGAGGCCCAAGGTGCTTGCACCATTGGGGGTGCAAGCCCCTCCAGGAGAGAGGCATGTGTGGGCAGAGCTGCAACTCAGGTGGAGTGGGGGGGAGCATCAGGTGTGCTTGCATCTGCACTTCACAGCAAAAGCAGCAGCAGCAGCAGAAGCCCAGAAGCTGAAGAAGCAGGCAGTGTGGGTTAGGATGCACCTGCAGGGTCGCAGGGGGAGGGAGAGGGGGGTGCTGTCTTTGAGAGCAACGCCCTTCCCCTCAGAAAGAAGTCCCCTAATTCGCAAAGTTCACAATTTTCCTTAACTTTTCAGGGGCCTCGCAAAAGCTTATTGCTCGCAATTTTATTATTCTAATTATTTTGGCACCTCGCAAAAAGTAGGCCTCGCAATACTAAAAGCGCAGTACGGTAGTCTGGAAATAATAATGAAGTGTGTATACACATCAGGCGTGTTTTTTGCGAAGGCACCACGCACCACCCTTTCTTGCAATTCCTGCCGTATGTAGTCTTCGCTTTCCGTAATATCCAATACTTGTTTTCCTTTGGGGCATTGAACCATCATCTTTACTTCAAACTTGCGTCCATAACAGACACGTGCACATTGCCTTCCCGCTGATTTCCAACCCATGCAAGCCTTTGTTAAGTCTGCAGGCTGATGAGTCACTGCAACTGGACTTGACTGGTCTTGCTGTACTGGACACACACACACACACATACACGCACCTTGCCTTCCCTCTGGTTTCCAACAGCTTCAGGGCTCGCAGCAGCAAGGATCTGTCCAAACCCGATAGCTCTGCAAAGAAGGTTCAAGTGGCATGACCTGGATTAGAAGAAGCACCCACAGTTCCGCAAGTGGAGATAGCATTGGCAAGATCAAGGCTAAAGTGGCAAGGTCAGCAAGCTGTAACCCCTGGTTTCTGACACTGCCTCTGGGCTAAAAGGAGTAAAGCAATAAAAGTACAAATAAAAGCATCACGCACAAATAACTAAAAGTACAAGTGCAAGCATCACGCACAAATGAATAAAGGACAAGTAAAAGCACACGCACAAATAAATAAAAATACAAGTAATCACACACAAAGAAATAAAAGTACAAGTGAAAGCATCATGCACAAATAGAGTCTGTGTGTACGGAAGAAAGGTCGATACATCCAACTTTTGACGTGCAGGCAGTGTGGGCTCCATTCCCCACATTAAAGAAGGGAAAAGAGCCACTTTGGTCTCAAGCAACGTGGAACCCTTCCACTACCGAAAACGCAATGCGTCTGTGCTTTGCATACGTGCACGTCTGGGACGAAGCAAGATTCGAATAGGACGAAGCAAAAGTCTGGGGAAAATGTCAACACGGACGGAAGATGTCACATATGCGGTAGTGTACCATATGAAAACCCACCATCACGTTGATGACACTCACAGCAATAGAGCTCCGAAATCTATGCTTCAATCCATTCTTTGCATTACAACAGCAGTATAGCCCATTACAATGGCAAAGCGGGTTTCTTCCAATCATTTGCATGCGCGCACACACACACGCAAACATACACTCACACAAACACACACGCACGCACGAACACACACACCCACACACACCCACACACACACACTCACACTCACACACACACACAACCAGCCTACATGTCACCCCAATCTCGCACACACCTGCAAGCAGCGTGTCCCAGACTATTGCAACTCGTGACATGCTTCCGGCAACATGCTTCCACATGCTTGGAACATGCTTGGAACACGCTTGCAACATGCTTACAACATGCTTGGAACATGCTTGCAACATGCTTGAAAGATGCTTGCAACATGCTTCAACATGCTTGGAACATGCTTGGAACATGCTTGGAACATGCTTGCAACATGCTTGCCAGCGTACCTGTGCCAGCCACATCGTCTCCTGAGCTCAGCTCGTCTACCACCATTACGGAATCAGTCAGGCCATACGTCCGAACAAAGTCATAGATAACATCTGCCCAGTCTGAAACCTGTGCGTGTGCGTTTGTGCATCCGTGCTTGTGTGCGTGTATGTGTATTTGTACATGTGTGTGTACGTGTGATAGTATACGCAAGTGTTATTTACCCATATTTGACAAATACATTGAAGATTTGAGCACAAGACCTTGTAGGAAGTAATCATTACTGAAGGATCGCTTCCATAATCATTACTTAAGGATAATACCTTCAAGATCATTAATTGAGGATCGCTTCTATAATCATTACTTAAGGATCATACCTTCAAGATCACTAATTGAGGATCGCTTTCATAATCATCACTTCAGGATCATACCTTAAAGATCATTAATTGAGGATCACTTCCGTAACCAATTCTCAAGGATCACTACTTAAGAATTACTACTCAAGGATCATACCAGGATCACTAAGGATCAGAGGGTATGATGATTCATAACCTAAGGACCATTACTTTAGGATCACTTCCGTTGTTCACACACACAGCGCTATAACCATAGATGTGGCACATGCTC
>Ga0307942_1002721_pt1:7500-14348 | contig 14348 bp, 12 predicted proteins | sample OrgLakmetagen175_FD_201846 | JGI IMG/M metagenome (GOLD analysis project Ga0307942, IMG submission 201846) | Saline water microbial communities from Organic Lake, Antarctica - #175 | ecosystem: Environmental > Aquatic > Non-marine Saline and Alkaline > Saline | place: Antarctica...
GTTGTGGAATGCTGAGATCTTTGGGTCGGTGCTGTCTAGGGAAGGTGGATCTGCTAGTGGCTGGCGGTGCTGCTGAGGTGCTCCCACTCCCCCTCAGTTGCCCCCTACCACTTCTAAGAACCCACCCTCCCTCATTGCTAGTCTGTTGCTTTTTAGTTTTCGTGGAGATGGGAGCAACCAGTGTAAATCCGGATGGCTGGGGGTAAATCTATTTATGTCTGAGAAGCAGGGTGAAAGAGCCACTTTGGTATAATCCTAGTCTCAGCTGTATCGGGAATCTGAAGATTTTGCATAGCCAGCCGTTCGCTGCTGCCAATTCCATGCAGAAAAAGCAGGTTCCTAGAGAGCCTGTCTTGTTGATGGCCTTAAAAATCATACTGCATGCTAAGTTGTGTCTTTCTTATTTGCGTGTATTGGCATCCAGAAAGGATATGCAGGGCACTGTCTAGTAGAGGGCAGAAAGGGCAAGTTAGACTTATTGAATGCTTAAACCATACCGCATGCTTTTGGTTGTACAGGGTTCCTGTTCTGTACTTCATAAGGATGCATTTGCTTTAAACAGGGACAAAGGATGCTGTTAGGTAAGCATTTGCTAGCGGCTCCATTGGCATTGCCATTTTTGATAAGGGTCTGATAGTATTCATGGTAGTTTGCTATGGTATTGGCGTTTCCTAGTTTGTGGAGGGGGTGCATGTGTGCTTGCAGTGCGTCAAGGTAATTGGATAGGTACCAAAGCCTTGAGGTAGGTCACTGGGCTGTGTTTGGGTGATTTTGCATGATTCGGTTATTTTTATATTCGTTTGCAAGCCAGTAGATGTTGGAGAAGGGATTTCCCTCAGGGCCAGCTGTTTCAATGGAGGTATCCACAACGTCGGAGTAGTTTGTGATTGATTTTCTAGCAAGAGCGTCCGCATAAAGGCAAGAAGAAGGCGGCAGCAAAGATAAATGTATTTGGCGAACAAATAAAGCATGATGTTGCTGCTTCTGTTTGTGTACAACGGTGGTCAGAACTTGTCACGCAAGTACCAGCATTCAAGTTTCCGCAAGGTTGACGCAACTGTTGTTAGCAGTACCGATAAATAATTTGAATAAGTGATTTGAAGCAAGGTCCCTCCGGAGTATACTGAATTGCACCACTTCACAATGTGGTGTAACTTTAAAATCCAATACCCACTTGTTATCAAACGGAGGTGTGCTTGGCGTTCATTTCTGGGCACGCAGAAATTCTAAGTTTGCCTGTACGCCCTTTGTATGCACTTTATGCGCACTTTGTCTTCGAAACTTAAAGTGCCACTCAGGGATTTCAGATTAAGTGCACTTTGAGGATCGCAAGCGCTTTTACCTCATTTAATGGATCTTCATAAGCCTGAAAGCGGCCACAACCATCTGTGCTCAGCAGTAACAACGCTGAGACCCTCCCAACTACAAAAAATGACAGACCATTAATATCAAAACGCGCTTTGAAGATCAAAAGCGCACATTTAGTAGGTATTAAAAAGTGCACGTTTAAACTTTTGAAGAATGACAAGCTCCAAAATGCGTATTTCAGCGGTGCCTGCACGTGTCTGGAGCATATTATATGCATTGTAAGCGGTGGACAACCATTCTAATACAATTTGCATTGTAAGCGGTGGACAACCATTCAAATACAATTTGGGCGCGGGGGTGGATGTCTGTGGTAAGACCCGGGTTCCGGTGAGTAAGGCACTTTAGCCTTCATCAAAATGTCTTTCAAAGTGCCAGGCTAGCCCTGGGGACAGTGAGAGCAAGACTTTAAGTAATTTCGCTTTTAAAACAAGCTGGCTGTTGTTGCGTAGCCTCGCAACTCCTTGACTCAAAAGAAATCAGCTCTCATTGTTACCTGGCAGAGCAAGCGCTACATTTGAACGCAGGTGCGGTACGCAGTAGTTTTTTAAAATCATCCTGATGAATTACACCCACGAGCCACCTCCACACCTGCTTAGCTGACAAAACGTTGTCCCGACATGTTTGTATTGTGCAGTGGAAGCTGGTGGCTGCGGGTATGCATGCTGGTGGTTGGTGGGTACGCATGCGCCACTCAGTTAAAAGGGTTACCTTCCAACGTAGGTAATTTATAGATAGCTGTGTGGTTTATATGTTCTTGTTATCAAGGGTACAATTATACAGAGAGACATTGCGATAGGTAATTGCTCCATTGGTAGGATTTTCTCGGTCGCTAGATAGAGATGTCTCGATTGGAATAGAGAAGAGGGCCAGTTTTTTGAGGCTCTTCTCAATGTTGACGACTGAGATATTTCTAGCGGTGGAGACACCTCGATCAGAATAGAGAATAGCGTCACATTTTCAAGGCTCTTCTCTATTGTGACCAAGTCACCACTGCCGCTAGAGATAAGTCTACCGACAGCAGAGAGCAGACCGCCACTTTGTTGGCGGTTCAGCTGGGAATGCCTCCAAAGGCGTTGAGAGAGGCCGACCTGCTGCAAATGCTGGGAGGTCGGGTTGGGTTGCAAGAGGTACGTAGTACGCTTTGCTGCACCCTGCCCAAAGTAGCAAGGAGGCTGCTGATTTGTTGTTCAAGGGGGTGGCCATGACCGTACATGAACACCGTACATGTAGCGTAGCGGCCAAAATGGTTAACCGTATGAATGAGCGATAAGTAAATCGTACTTTACTTATGCATGTTACAGTATATGACCGTATGTATGGTAAATCCCTGCTAAAAACATCGTAAATTCACCATATATAAATGTGTATGTATGTTTTTGGCCAACCCTTAACACAAACTTTGTGAGGCTGTAGAAAACAGATGTGCACGGTGCAAACAGAGCCTCGTTTTTTGCTCAAGTTGTGATTGCTCCACGTGGCTGTGCGTGTGCGTTCGTAAGTAGTTGTGCATGTGTGCGTGTATGTGTGTCTATGTGTGCTCCAATCCCCTTAGCAAAAGTAAAAGTAAAAGTCTACACTGGAGGTCACCAGCGTGCATTCAAAAAAGGCTCTCAACTAGTGCTCACACTAGCCCCAGTTTCACTGAAAAACGAAAAAGAGAAACAACACAGACTTATGAGGAACCGGCGGGTTGTCAGCCATGCAATCCGGCCTGCGCCTAGCCCTCCTGAAGCCAGCCGCTCTACCAGTAACCCCCCTTCCAGATCCCCACCTATCACTGTTGCTGTTGTTAAAGTGTATTCTGTGTCTTGTTTTTGTGATCTTGTTTAAGCTTTTTATTGCATGGCAGTGTAGTTTAAAAGCTAGTTGGTGCACTTTGTGGGGATGCCCAAGCTTGGTGCGGGAGTTATGGTGTACACACAAGGAACTTGCTCCACAGCCTCAGAGTTACTGGTCTACATGCCGCAGCACTCATAAAAAATAAGCCTACATGCAGCCAGATCCGCAACAAAAATCGCATTGATGAGACGAGACTTAAAACACAACCCCCAAAAATATCTGAGCAATACTCCTGGTGGTGTGCAGGCTTCTGCCTTCCAACCACCTGATCCCCACTGAAAAGCTTTCCTATTTTTAATATCAAGTTGGGATGTTGTGTATCTCTTCACCCATTGGGTGGTGCAGAACACCAAACGCACCCTGTTTTAAACCCAAACAGAAGGGAACCTGAGTCCTTCAGACAATGATTCCAACAATATCCTAATCCATGCCAGCAGTGTTCACACTATCTGCGCTTTTTTTCTTTTTTTTCCTTTTGCTGCGGAGGAAGCAAAAGTGTCTCACGTTCGATCAGATAAAACATAAAATGCAAAATAACGCCATGGTGTTAACACTTCCGGCATGGATTAGGAATTAGGAAAGAACACTGTTATGGACTGGGCCATACAGCATCCCACCATGTTTAGTAAAGCAGACTAATACTTCAGAGTGGCAGGAGGCAACTGGGGGAGACCAGGAGCACCTCGGCAGCACCGCCAGCCACCAGCAGATCAACCATCCCCAGACAACACCAGCCCAAAGATCTCAGAAAACTTCAACGTGACATCCACCTCATCGAGATCAAGTACTGTGAGGACACTAGACCGCAGAACCAGCTAAGCGCCGCACAGGAACAGCACAAGGGCCTCTGCACCATCCTTCAAGGGGGCTCCGTTATTATCCTCCACACCATCCTTTTGGGAGTGGGTGGCACCGACTACAACAATCACTCACTGGATCCTTTTAAAGAGCTCTTAGACTCCATGCCAGGCGTGTAATTTCCAGCACTTTTGTCAATTGTTATTAAGAGCCAGGTTCAGGCCAAGCCTGCAACCCTCCTGATCCCTATTGGTACCTTTTTCATCTTTTTGATGGAGGAGTCCGGACGCGGTTTCAAAGTGGATTATTTTCCTTGATCAATGTGAGGAGTATTTTTCTCTGCCTGCTTAGCTTCCCCTTCTTTCTTGTTTTCTCTTCCTCTGTTGAAATTGGATGCAAACCTGGTCTGGTTAGGCACCTTTTTCAGGGAGGCCGGGAGCTGGCCAAAAAGTGGGAGTCAAAATTGCTATCCTCAAAAACATGCATTCCCTGCCTTGGACACAGTAGTGCGCACGCACATGCACAAGTACACTGAAATCAGAGGAAGAGGGAATGGGGGAGAAGGAGCAAAACACAGACACATGTCACTCCTCCATTGTCTGCGTGTATAAGCCCCATTCTAAAAAGTAATACCAACCAAGACTAAGGTAAGTAACGCGCTGAATATCTGAGCTCTTTGCAAGTCAAGTGCTGTGCTGGTCCCGGTATCTCAAAAACGGTGAGTGCTTGGCTTGTTTACATGAGTTTTGTTTATCAGTGAAGCGGATGGATTGGAGATCTTTTTGTAACCACCCCCTGGTGTTGTAACCACCCCTGGCGTTTGTAACCACCCTTTGTCTTATATCATATATTTGTTTATCCTTCTCCGTGAATCCGCGAATTACTAAAACGGGTTTCAACGATAACGACGTTGAAACGTCGTAAACGCAAATAAGAAAAGATATGAATCATCACTTCTGAATACAAGATGATCCTTTCCCTACTACGGGACTAGGGGCCCGTATGGATGATGTATGCCTCCCGCTGTGCGCATCGAAACCACTCACGCACCGTGTGAGACAAAGGCGCTTTTCCAAGGTGGGCTTGCCTGAAAATCGCTGCACAAGGCCCGCCATGCTTAGGCTGCATTGAACACCCCCTGACACCCACACTCACAACCAGACCCACACCCACACCCATACACAGACTTATTACACGAGCATACATGCGTGCACACATACAAGAACATGCAGAGGCATCCCCTCCACCCTCCCGTTCTTCCACACCCACACCAATCACCTGCGCATGCACACACACACACACACACACACACACACATATACACACACGTGCACATGTATGTACATGCAATACACACATGTAAATACACGTATAGATACACACACATACACGCAGGCGTATGCACATGCGTGTACAGACACACACACACGGTATGCCACACAACATACACACACGCGCGCAATGCCATGCACACACATACGCACACACACACACACACACACACACACAAGCGCGGACACACACACACACACACACACACGCGCACATCCACACACGCACACACCCACACACATACACATACACACACTCTCACACACAATTGTAAGTGCTGTGCTGTCGAGTTTTCAAGGCAGGACTTTCATTGAAGCTGCTTGCCCAAACTCTCCTCAGGCGACGTCAGAGTCTGCTTTGTCCACTTGTAAACGAACGGGCGATCTTCAGCATGGATTCGTCCCCCCCTCCCAGCTGGTGGTCTTACTCCCCCAACTTTCCACCAGCAAGCGCGCCTCGCTTGATGCCACCCCCCTCAGCGTGCACGCCACAATGCGCATCCCAGCTGCTGCTGTGCTCTCTGGGTGGCAGGAAGGAAAGGAGCAGGCATTGGATGTCAAGCATCCTCCGGCCTTATCAGATGCCAATGAGCTGCGTCTGGTGGCCTATTGCTGGGGACGCCGTTTGGACACGGCAACCACGTGCATCCGGGAGGAAAGCGTGGAAGAGCAAAGCGGGCAATACCTAAAGGGCAAGCAGGCGCCTATTCGCATGAATAAAACACGGTGCCAGGTAAGATGAAAGAAACAGCATTGCGGCGGCAAGGGGTCATCCCAGCTTGGCTACTAAACTTTGACAGGTTGATGATAGGCCACAGAGCCCAATGCTCCCAATATCCCAATGCCGCCCTTCCACGTTTCCAACACCTGCCCTCCTCAATGCATTCACAGGTTGATGTATCGGTACCAAACAGCCTTGCAACCTCAAGCCATCCCTGCCCTCTGCGTCTGGAGATGTGGCAACAGGACACCCTTCTCTGCGACAGCTGCATGCTGCTGCTCCCCAGCTCTATGCTTGACGTAGCAGCTGAGCTGCACTGCCTACCACGCACCACAAGTGACGATGGAAATGAGTGTGTCACCCTCTACGTGGCAGACCTAGCAAACTGGCTGCACTTCTACCACCTGTCTAACATGAGCAGCACCTCCTCCCCTTCCACTGAGCAGTGGAGAACTTCGGCTTGGGGCGTTGGAGTGCTTCTGGTCAGGCAGGCCGTGCTGTGGGGCATGCCTGCCCTGTCCACCCTCCTCGTAGACAGCTTGATGGCCCTGCCACCCGCCTCCCTCCCCCCCTCTCCTTTCGCTCAGCTGGCCCAAGCCCATAACAGCAGCGCCTCCGAGGATGTCACCGTGCACCTGGGAGGCCTGCTGCACCTGTCCCTGCTCAGCCCCAACAGCACCTCCATGATGTGGGTGGTGCTGGACTGGGGTAGGCGGTTTGGGGGGCAAGGTGGCCAGGGTCGCTCTGAAGAGGACAGTGCTTCTGCAGCAGACCGCAATGCTGCAGAAGCA
>Ga0307942_1002723_pt1 | contig 14346 bp, 10 predicted proteins | sample OrgLakmetagen175_FD_201846 | JGI IMG/M metagenome (GOLD analysis project Ga0307942, IMG submission 201846) | Saline water microbial communities from Organic Lake, Antarctica - #175 | ecosystem: Environmental > Aquatic > Non-marine Saline and Alkaline > Saline | place: Antarctica: Organic Lake...
GCCGGGCGGCTCCGCAGCTTTCGTCGACTTTTTGCTCGACGGGTCGGACGGCGGAGGGTCTCTTCCGACGCGCGGGCTGTGCATCGTCACGGGCCGCACGCTCGCGGTGCACACCCCCGCAAGTGGCGCTGTCCACGAAATTGCGCTTCCCGACGCGGCCTTCGCGGCTTGCAGCGGCGGCCCGCGCCTGTGGCCGCTCGACGTCGGCGTGCTCCTAGCCTTTCCTCCAACCAATGGCGGTGGTGTTGGGAGCAGTGGTGAAGCTTACAGCAGCAGCAGCATTGGAGGAGGGCCACCAGCGCTGTACACCTTGACGCAACCGTTGGATGCCTTGCGGCCGGTGCGTTTGCCAGGCGGCTTGAGTGGCAGTTACTTCGACGCTACTTTGAGTGGCTTCGCGGACACGGGCGCTGGCTTCGGCGGAAAGGAAGGTGCTGGCAACAACAGTGGCGGCGAGCGTGTCGTGTGGATAGGCCGTGAACCTGGCTGGCCTCTTGCGGTTGTTCTTACTCGCTTTGCCTCGACTTCGCCTGGGACTGCTTTTACTGGTTTTCACCGAGGCAACAGCAGCAACAGGGACGGCCCTGCCAACCAAAACCGACTAGCGTGCTGGGCGTTGAGGCGCGAGCGCCGCGAAGGCAGCGACGGGGACCGCTACACCCGCCAAAAGGGCAGGAGCTGGGGTGGCATTCACGGCGGCGGCGGCGGCGACAAGCATTGGAGCCAAGGGCGCAGCAGCAGTAGGGCGGGCTTGCGCGACTCTCGGGACACGGTGGTGGGGCTGGCCACCGAAAGCATGGTGCTGGATATGAAGCACGAGTCGCTCCTCCAGTCGCTGGGGCGAAGCCGGCAGTCGATGGAGCACGAACTCTCATCCACCTCATTTTCGAGGACGAGTGCGAGGAGGATGGCCGCGACCACGACGAGGGGCAGCGGTGCCAACAACGCCACGGTGCGGTGGGGTGCCACTCTGAGAGCCGCCGACACCCACCGAGGCCCTCTCACTGGCCACGACGACGACGACGGTGACGGTGATAACGACGACGTTCCATTGCCTCCTAGTAGTTTCCGAGGCAGTCGCAGCCGCTTTGACTCCAAGAGCCCTACGCCGTTTCCAGGAGGCGCGTCTAGCGTGCCGAACTCCCCGTTTCAGCCGGTGTCGTCAGTTCACGCAGCGGCTGATGTCATAGAAACCGAACAAGCACTCTTAGGAACATCGCCAGTCGTGGCACACAGTAGCGAGGCTGTGCCAAGCGGAATATACGAGCCAGAGAGATCTGCAGAAAGCTCCATGTCAGTGGGTGGTGAAACTCCTTGGAAAATTGGCCGGGACCGCGGCGGCCGCGGCAGCAGCGGGAGCGAAGACTTCGCTGCGACTGCCCTGTTGCCGGAGCCAGCGTGGGGTGGCCACTCTCCGGGCGGTCGCTACCATAGCGGCGTCGGCGGTGAAGGGAGTCCAGTGGGCGAGAGTGGCAAGGGATTCGGCGACACGGGCCTCGGGCGTTTCACAGGGAGGGGGTGGAACGACGACGGAGAAGAAGAAGGCGAGGAGGCAGGTGGCTTGCAAGGTGACTCCAGCCCTGAACCTCAGTTCTCACTTGAACTCGTGTGGACCGAAGAAGATGCAAGCAACCACCAAAATAATCCATTTGGCCAAACTGTAGTAGGCGGCCAAGGAGACGAAGCGGGCACTGGGACTGCAGTGGGCGCGGGGCGTGTTTCCCCGGGCTTCGAAGGGGCATTTCGGTCATCTTCGTCGTCAATGTTCCGAGGCGATGGCGAGGGAAGAACCAGCAGCCCTCAATCTGGTGGCGGTGGGCTAGTGAGTAGTACGTGGCCGCCAGAACAAGTTTTGGTGGCAGAGACACCGCGAAGTGATCGTGGCGGCATGGTGGAGAATTGTGAGGAGAACGACGACGACGAAGACGAAAAGGGAGAAGACGACGACGAGGTAGAAGACTGGAATGTAACGTCGCGGCCCACTCTGATGCTCGTCGACCCTGCAAAAGGGGTGCTCAAAGCAATTGGCTTAGCTTTTCACAATATCAATGACGTTGATGGTGGTGGTGGTGATGGCGGGTTGAACGGCTTTGCCACTGGCCGTTTTGGTCGCGGAGGAGCAGGAAACGTTGGTGATGATGGCGTAAGTAATATTGAGCCTGGTTCCTTAGCTGGCGGCTTTGGAGGTGCAGATTCACAGAGCGCAGAGCTGCGCGTGCGGTCGACTTACCTCTTGAAGACGCTACCAAGGAACGACAGGTCGGCGCATGCCTTGAGCCCAAGTAATAACGGAGGCGAGGCTAGCACGGGTCTCGCAGGCAAGAGCAATGGGAGAAGCTTACCGCTAGCAGCGAGGTCGGCAGGCACCATAGAGGTGTCCCTTGCGCACAGTGGACTGCATGTGCGGCCATCGAGGGGCTCAGAACAAGGAAGAGGGCCACCTACTTTTACCAATAACAGCAGTAGTGGTCCTCCTACGGAGCGCTCGAAACGGATGTTGTTGCTGTTGTCGGCGGGTGGCAGTGGTGGAGTGGATCAGAGTAAAGCACGTGGCAGTGCGTCGTCCGGCGCTTCACCGCCGGTTTCTGCTGCAGAGTTGATTCTTTCCGACGGGGCAGCTTTCACGGTGCCTTGTGCGCTGCGGTGCTCCGCGCGTGCCGTGGCTGCTGCTTTATCAAGTGCTGGAGCTCCTTCTACTTCTACTTATCAAGGCGGCGGCGGCAGTGGTCAAAGCTCTGCGTTTGTACCGTCGGCCTTGCTGGCTGCTGAGCTCGACGCGGCTGCAGCGGCTGACAGTTATGAAAGTAGTAGCAGCAGCAGTGGTGGTAGTGCTGCTGAGGAAGGCGCGCAACCTAAGCTCATCGAGCAACACCAGAGTGCGTCTGAAAGCATGTGCGCGCTTCACCCGCTGCGGGTGTTGCGCTCGGTTGGCCCTTATGCGGACGTGCTGTGTGAAGTGGACGAAACAGCGTGGACAGCGGTCGAAGCGCTGCTGCCTCAGTCCATACAAGCACCGCTGCCGTCATCGTCGTCGTCTTCGTCTTCGTCGTCGGTGCAGCAGAATGTGTTGGGTGGCTCATCGGCACGGCGACTCGTAGCACGCGTGCGAGTGTCCCTGTGCCCCGCCAGCAGCGTGACTGCAGACGTCCTTGCTTCGCTCGATCTGGTGCTTGGTCGCTCGAACGTTTTTTCCACAGCGGTGCCCTCACTCTTCCATCCTTTCTCCCAGGGCTGTGGCCCTCGATTTTTTTCCGGTGCTCCCTTCTTCAATGGAGGTGCAGACCACAGAGGGTGGTGCGTGCGCAGTCAAGCGTTGCAGCTGCGCGCTGCGGTGGTAGCACGCGCGAACGCTCTTGCTCGCGCAATTGCTGCTGCTTCCTCTTCTTCGCTTATAGGCTCTGCAAGTGCTTCAAACGATAGTCATACTGGCACAGTGCAGCCTGGCTTCGAAGGTTTAACTCCACTAGAGGGTGAGCTTTTGGCAACGCCAGGGGGAAGCGACTGCGAATGGCTTGCGCTGCTTCAGATTTTGGCGGCAAACTTTACGCTCAATGAAAGTGAGGCGCCGATGAAGGCCCAAGATATTGCTAAGGAGGTAAATAAAAACAGCAGCAGCAGCAGCAGCGATTCCTCAAGTGGTGCTAGCAAACGTGATGCATGGGCTGCGTTGCTCAGCTCCGATTATCACCGCTCGTACGGCTCGTCGCAGCTTGACGTCTTCCTGCCGCCGCTGATGCCCGCAGAGGTTCCACCTAAACCCACGGTACAACCGTCGCCTGCTTCCTCCTCGTCTTCCTCTTCGTCATCTCCAGCACCGAACTCAGCAGCAGCGTCTGCAGCCCCTCCATTGATAAGTCCGGCAGTTGCTATCTCAGCGTGGGATGACTCCAATGCCAAAGCTTGCCTTTGGGTTCTGCACTTGCTGTATGAAGACGCCAAGCTCGACTTGTCTCGCGCTGCTACCACTCAGGCCTCCCTAGGCCCTTTGCTCGAAGCTCTGAGCATGCGCCTGGGGCTGCTTGCCTACTGCCACCATTACCGCCGCGACCGGGGCGCCGGTGACGAGGCTGGCTCTGGCTCTACCAGTGAAAATGGCCACCTGTCAAGCGGCAACGACTGCGCAGTTGTACCACCAGCCTCTGCTTGGGATGCAAGCTGCACCTCGTTGTTTGCCTTGAGCGCACAAGGATGTGACTCGACCAAAAAGCAAGCACCGTCTTCTCTGTCGAACGGAGATTTGCCACCTGAGCCGCCGTGTGTGCGCAGCTTTCTGCTCGCTGCTCTCGCGCGCCTCAGTCCAGAAAGACCCACTAGCATGAAACCAGGGTTACTGCCTGGTGCTGCACCTGGTGCTATCGCTGCTGCGGAGACTGGCCTGGCGAACTTTCCTTCGCTCGGAGACGGCTACACTTGCCGCACTACGCAACAAGTCGTGTCGATTTACGCCGCGCTCACTGGATGCTTCAACCATGATGAGAATGACCATGCCGGCAGCAGCAGCTGTAGTGCTGCTGATGGAGACTTTCATCCAGGCAAAGAAGCAGAAAAGGCAACAACAGCCGGAGAAGGAGCTGAAGTACCATCAGTGGCAGACATTAAAACCTCGAAATTCATGCAGCAATGCGTCGCCTGCGTCGAAGCTTTGTGCCACGTAGGGTTTTCGGCACAGCAGCTCAGTTTGTTACCCCTGGGCGCGCAGTTGCCGATTCGCGAAGCCATTCGGGCTTGCCGGGTTGCGCCACCCCCACACTGGCACGCGTCGTGCTATCGCATCGTAAGGCGGGACGATTTAGCGCTTCTCCTTGGCCCGCACCTGCCTCTAGAAGGTACGTCAAAAGAAGCGACGGCAGGTGTGGAGGGCAAGGGACCTTTGAATGACAACGAAGAAATGGAAGAGGATAACGATGGCGGCGACGACCGTAACGGCAACATTGTCGACGATGACGACGACGTAGCCATGGATAGCAGTCCTGTAGTAGGTCGCTCCCCGCATGTCTGGCCATCGCCCGCAGCAGCCGACAGCACTCCCTTCACGCTCGTGTCCCCTATAGCGCATCAGCATGACCTCGCATCGCCCGGCGCTGCTTCTTCCGTGCCACCGTCATCGTCGGGGCGTCGTATGCAGTATAGTGAACCTTTCTCCCAGCGAGAAAACGCAACGCCCTTCTCGAAAGGAGCGCCTCGCGGACGGCAGCTCAAATCGCGAGGAGGCAGCAGTGGCCACGGCTTGAGTTCTGGCGTTGGTGGTAGCGGTGGTGGTTCGTCTAGTGGGGTTTCGTACGATGGCATGGCCAGCTTTCCGTTAATTCCCGAGCTGTCGGGATTCGGTGCCGAGGAAGCCGACGGGCCGGCGTCAAGCAGCGGCAGGAGCAGCAGCAAGTGGAGCAGCAGCCTGACGGGCGGCGATAACAACGACGACAACGATGGGCTCTTGGCACTCGAAGCGGCCACTGAGGTTGGTCTGGTTTCTTACAAAGAGAAGGGGCATTTCGATCCTTAAAAATTAGGAGTATTATTGTTTTTTTAACTGAGATATTGCGGATCGTGCAAATCGTGCGTTCCATTTACGTATGTGTCTTTCTCTCTCCTCTTCACACGTTGTGTGTTTTCCCATCGGTACGTCTCAGGTGCGGTTTTCCACCGATTTGCGCGTCCGCGAGTGCTGCCGGCTCTTGCAATCGTCGAAACCGCACGTTTTACGGGTGCCCCGGCCACCGGAGGCCTCAGACATGGACTTTATTCATCTTCAACAGCAGAGGTACGTCCTCCTACAAATATTACATCATCTTTCCTACTATCGTAGTCGGTTGCCCATAAAATGCTTCAATTGCTTTTTGGTTTCCTCCACACGCTTTTCCCTCTTACTGGTCTTGTTTGTATGACTCCCTTTATCTTTCTCTGTTCAAAACCATCCTTCATCCAGGCTCTTGCTTCTCGCCACTCGTGGCCTCGCGACGTCCCTGGGCCGAGGCGCACTCACTCTGGGCACGCTCAAACCTCGCGCCCCACTAGCCGAGCCTTTGCCGGTGCCGCACCTGTGCCTGAGAGGGCGAGTGCCCCCCAAGGACGCTTCTGTCCGGCTGGACTTCAATACTTTGCTGGCGCAGCACCCTCCTACCTCTCAGGTGCCACCCCCAAGTGAGAAAAGCTTGCTAGGGTGGCCGGCGTTCCACAACGGCGTGGCGAGTGGCTTGCGGCTCGCATCTCATGGCGTTGGCTTTTTGCGTGCTGCGCGCCTCAGCGGCAGCAGTGGCAGCAGTGGCAGCGGTGGTACAAGTAGCGACGGTGGTGGAGGAGCCAGCAACGGCAATCGTGGCAGCGCCGGCGCCGCTGCAGTTGGCTCCTCTTCTTCTCTTGACCTGAGCGGTGTGAACAACAATAGCAGCAGTTCGGAACTCGGGCTCGGGTGGACCGTCACTCGCAATTGGATTGGCTACAACGCACCGTCGCCACCGCCAGGTGCCGCAGCCGTTACAGGGGCCCTGCCTCCGCCTCCAGTGCCGACCGTGCCAACTGACCGGTCGTCTGCTGAAGCAGTCGCTGAAGAAGCGAAATCTGCGCACGGCGGCTTGCTTCTCGCGCTCGGCCTTCAGGTAAACGTGGATAGTGTTTGATGTTTGGGAGTTGGGGTTCGATGGGTGAGCAAGCACCAGGTGAAGGCCAGCGAGTTCATTGGAAAGCAGAAACAATTTTCAAAGTGGATCGTATAGTTTTGCTACGATGCATTCTTGTGCTCTTTTTGTGTCTTCTACCATTGGTCGCGATTGATATGCTATGGCCGTAACTACGATAGTTGCAATATTGCTTTGCCTGAACTGTGCGTGTGTCTTCTCTACCTCTGCGCGTGTGTTTAAATGATACAGGGCCATCTTGAAGTCTTGCAGAAACCCGACTTGTACCGGTACCTCAAAGACGGCCACGAAGCCACTACAGTTGGCCTGCTCCTGGGCATGGCGTGCCAATACGTAGGCAAGGCCGACCCCACCACCAACCTCATTGTCAGGATGCACATTCCTGACACTTATGACCCCGCCCTGGGGGCTTCCGTGGGCGCCGAAGTCACGCCGGCGTGCCAGGCTGCTGCCTTGGCGAGCTTAGGCTTGCTGTATGCGGCTTCCAACCATCGCCAAATCGCTGATTTCTTGGTGAATGAACTCGGGCAGCGGCCGCAGGGCGATCAGGTATTGCCAGTCCTGTTCTACTTCGCCCCGCCACCCCGAGACCAGACTACCTTTGTTTCTTCCGCTCTATCTTCTTTCGCTTTTTTATTTGCAAGCTCAACTTGAGCTCATGTGTTGCCCACTTCCTTCCTAACGTATGATTGCTTCTTCTTAACCACCCCCCGAGCAGGTGGAAGATCGCGAAGCCCATGCGCTCTCCGCTGGCTTTGCCCTGGGCCTCGTCACACTCGCGGCGGGCCATCACGCCGGCGAAGCGGGCCACTCGGCCGAGAACTCCTCCTCTGATGACAACTTCAACAGCAGTGACGCACGAGGTGGCAATGACGAGGATGGAGGTGGTGTTGTTGGCGTGGGTATCAGCGGAATCGGTGGTGGTGTTGGCAACAACAACAACACCACCACCAACACCAACAACAGTGGAAGCAACGGCAGTGGTGGTGGCCCTCGTAGTGGGTCTCCCGGAAGTTTGATGCTCGAACAGCGGCTGCACCGGCTAGTAGTGGGAGGCCGCACCAGCGACGAAAGCAATAGCGGTGGCAGCAGCAGCGCCGCTAACAGCGGCAACAACAACAGCAGCATCAACAACAGTTCGCGGGTGTTTGAGGGCCCCTTCGTGAACACCTCTGTGACGGCGCCCGGAGCCACGCTTGCACTCGCGCTGTGCTTCATGCAAACGAACGACGAAGCAGTGGCGGCGCGGCTGGCCCTGCCCGACACTCACCCCTTGCTCGATTACGTGCGGCCGGACCTCACCATGCAGGTAAGATTTCAATGAGCAAAATTACGAAACTGTCTCGATGGTGGCAGTCTGAATGAGTTTTCTTTCAATCTGCCAAGTCCCGTTCGTTTGTGAATTCTTCTGTTTTATTTTTTTCTTGTCTCTTGTTATTGGTAATTCGATTTAAATCTTTTGCTCGTCTTACCGGCAATTCTTTCTGGTTTTGTTGTGATTGCTTCATTATGTCAGCGCGTCACCGCTCGTGCTCTCGTGCTGTGGGACTCGGTGGAGCCTTCACCCGATTGGTGCTTAGCGCAAGTGCCGCAAATGGTGCAAGACGCTTGGAACCAACTCGGCGCTCCGCCGCCAACAGCGTTATCGCCGCTAGCTGGCGTGGGCGGTCCTAGTGGCGGTGGCGGTGATGGGCGAGGTCCTTTGTCTCCTCGGAACCGCCCTGTAGACAACGAAAGCTTGCTCAACCAGTCCCTCGGCTCGGACTACTTTGCCCGCGGAGGCAGTGGGCTTGGAAACACCACGAGCGAGGATAACGACGATGATGATGACGATGAGGACAATTTGCTGTCGAAAGCTGAACTGGACCACCTTTTGAACCCTGAGGCGAATTCGGTAGCAGTGGAGACCGAGCGCAAGCTGAGTGCTCTCCTCGACGGTGATTTTTCCAATCTCGACAGCCTCGTCCCTGACAACTTCGTGCCCTCCGCTGAGGCGCAAGCTGCAGCTGCTGCAGCACTTTCCTCGCCGAATTCCGGAGCTCCAGCACCAGAACCTCCCTCTGTAGGAGCTCCTTCTCCTTCCATGTCCATTCCTACGAAACCACCACCACCACCACCGCCAGCAGCAGCAGCTGCAGCTGCGGCCTCCTCAGTGTCAGCTTTTGTCGACGAAGCGTCGGTCAAGTCGGTCCACGCGCACGCCCTGGCCGGGGCTGTCCTAGGCGTGGGGTTAAGGTTTGCGGGGACTGCAGACCCCCGCGCCAAGGCCACCTGCCTGCTCGTCTTGCGCCATTTCCAAGGGCTCCGGGACGGAACACCTCACCCCGACGCGTGCATAGGCCCTTACGGCTGCGGGAAGGCGTCCGTTGCGTTCGGTATGGCGCGTGGTTAAAGTTGTACTCTTTTAAGTGCGCCGTTTTGTACTGCGACTGAAACCGCCACAGTATTTTCCACCATAATCCGTCATGGTGAGAGCCTCATCGTCAATTCTATCTATCATGTGACAGGTGACGCGTCCAACGATGGTGGCGCTAATGGTGTAAAAGTAGGCGCTATGTTTGGCGCCGGAGCAGCAAAGGCAGCACGGCTGGCCGCTCAAAAGCCCGACCGGCCAGCGCTAGAAATGTGTCTAGGGGCCGCAGCGGTATGAGAGGGCGCACACATTGTGACATCGTAGTTTTTTTAACCTCACTCGTTCCGTTTCTCATCGCCTCGTATCTCTCGCCTTACTGTAGTAATCACGAGGCGCATTTGAGTTTTTTCACATGTGCGCTTGTTTCTTTGTTGCGGTGACCGTGGCGGTGCCTCACCTTAGATGAGCCTCGGGCTCGTGCTAGCGGGCACTGGCGATTTAGAAGCCCTGACGCTGATCCGAGCCCTACGAGCGAAAGTCGACGCAGAGGTACGATCAAAACGGCACTCTGAATATTCTTTCCTGCCATCTCTTTCATTTTTTCTGTCTTTCGATTCTTTTGGCATGCGCGATTTCATTCTGCTTTATTCTCACCATCTTTGCGCATTCTCCACCCTTTGGTGATGAGCGCAGGTCAGCTACGGCCACTCGATGGCGTGTCACATGGCCTTAGGCCTCTTGTTCCTGGGTGGGGGCAGCTTGACCGTGGGGCGGCAACCGCTGCAGCTCGCTTGCCTAGCCATGGCGACCTGGCCTAGGTGGCCGCGGCACCCGGGCGACCACCAGCACCATTTGCAGCCGTTGCGGCACTTGTACGTGCTCGCTGCTGAACCGAGGTCGTTGAAAGCCCTCGACGCCGACACGGGTTTACCGGTGTTTGTCCCAGTGACAGTCACCCTCGACACCAGTGCTCAGGGCAGCAAACACCGCGACGACAACAGCAGCAGCGACAGCAACAGCCGTAGCAACGGCGACCACCAGATGGACGATGACAACAGCGCCAAGATGATGCCTGCGGCGGTCACAGGGGAACCGCACAGCTCCGCGCCTCCTCCTCCTCCTCCTTCTTCTGGTGCAATGACGATGGCCATCCCGCTCGTGGCGCCGTGCCTCATGGCCCATGACCTGAGCCGGGTCGTCAAGCTCGAAGTCAACTCGCCGCGGTACTTCAGCCTGTGCCTTTGGCCCCAGGAGTTTGGCAGCCACGCTGCGGCTTTGCAGAGCTTAACCCTCTATGTAAAGCGCAAGCACGGGTGCGTAGCCCATATGCAGAAATCTTTTTCCTGCATTTTATGTGCTCTCATATCAAGCGGCTAAGATACTCTTTTCAGTGCAGTCTTTTTCGCATTTCTCTCGTCTAAAAACCCAATGAGTTTTCGTGTCTCACTATTCCTCGCTTTTTCATTCATTTTCTCTTCTTCTCTATTTTTGTAGCCATCTGAGCTACGCAGCTGACCCACTTGGGCCGCGGTCAGTGCACTCTCCAACTTCTCCACTTTCGCCCTCAACCCCTAAAGCAGCAGCATCGTCTGCAACGACAGAGGGTGCAGCAGCAGCAGCAGTGGCTGCGCCATCGCCATTGTCCGCGTGGGCACCTGACCTCGGAACAGAAAGGCTCGCGGAGGACCCAACTTTGGCGGCGTGGGCGCAGTTCCTCGTGGCCAATGCTGCTTCGTCAGGAGAGGATTCCGCGAAGAGCGGCGCGACGTCGCTGGTGGCGGGCAACAAGGAGAGTCTAGCCTTGGGTGCTGTGACAAATACGTGCAGGAGTGCTCTGACGCGTGCCGTGGGCTTAGCGTGCACCGATGCCTTGCCTTTGCTGACTTCGTTTGGCCAATCGGCTGCTTATCTTGCTCGAGCAGCGAAGGTGCTCAATTGCACTAGCTCTACTAATGGTGCAGCAGAGTGGCAAGCAGCACAGAAGTGGTTGCGGCATGCGAACTTGAACTCAGCAGGTGCCTGGGATTTAGCAGCAGTAGCTCAATTCACGTCCGCGCTCGCTCACGTGACGCATCATGGTTCTCTAGCCAGCAGCGATAGTCTTGACAGTGGCAGTAGCAACAGCATTTGTGAAAATGCAGTAGCCCCAGCAAGTGACACTGCAATCATACTGCAGCGGCAGCGACAAGAGGCGCTCGAGCCCATTTTAGCAGCAGAACAAGTGGCTGGCGTGCACCTGGACCTCAATTCCATCTTTCAAGCTCTGGGGTTGTTCACTCAGCGTGGCAGTGGTGGGGCTCCATCACCTGTGGCGCACTACTTGCGCACGGGGCGCTACGATGCCCACAATTTACTGGAGGCGCAAAGGCCTTGCCTTGCAGCGTGCCTTGCGCTGGGTCGCTTTCCCTCGCACCACCAGCTTCAGGCAGCCGGGTTTCTGGACCAAACAAAGGGCCGTGTGTCGGTGCTTCGCCTGGCGAAAGCTTTTCCTGGTACGCCCATGGACACACTCGTGCGTGTTCGACAAGAGCTGCGTTGAAAAGGCCACAAGGCCAGGGATTTCCCTGAGTGCCTTTTCGTGGTTACGGTCGGTTACGTCCATCTGCTGCTCAATAAGAGCGGGTTCTGGGCTCTGCCTCGAATCCAATTGCTTATTTGGTTCTCATGTCCTTCGCTGCTCGCTGCTCGCTGTGCTATAGTAGTTTGAAGTTTGAGCCAGCTGATTTTTCTAAATAGTAAATAGACGCGGATATTTAAGAAGTAAGAACACAGGCTCCTAGGCGCAAACTTCTGTACATGTGTCTGGCATTTCGAATTTTGGATTTCGGGCCCAAAGTCCAGGTTCTGCGTTCTGGTCGGTGCCAGGAGCCAGGAGCCACAGCTTAATGAGATAAATAAGATGAGCATACCGTGATTAATTCAGATTTATTCTCCGGCGCGTTCTATGGCAATACGTAAGCTTATCGCATTTGCAGTACGGCTTTAGGCTCCTTTTCTATTTTCTCGGCGATTCGCGATACCGATACCGAGACACCACTAATCGTAAACCTACGTCCCAGAGTCCTTCGGTACGAATGATTAGGAGTGATACCGAGAGGGATCTATGACTGTTATGACTATGATTTTCTAATACCTTATTACGATAATAGAGACTTTCACGGATTCTACGGATTATTTACCTTTTTCTGTCTCCCGACCAACTCCAAGGAGTTAGTCGGGAGTTGGTCGGGAGTTAGAACTTTCGAACCATTTTTTTTGGTTCTTGAGTCAACTTGGCTGGTGAGGAAAAAAATGCAAGGGCTCTTCATCTGCGTCGGGCTACTCCCGCCTCTGGCGCGTGGAGAGCCTCTTCGAGATCAGAGACTTTAATCATCTCAACGTCATAATTCACGAGTTAGGAGGCAGCCGTGCACGTGACGAGATCTTCAAACACATGCTACTCGAGACGAGAAACGTGACCGGGATTCCTCACGCGTCGAGAGACGCTTGCGTAGCTTGATTTTTTCACCACCACTCCTCGCTGTTTCAGCCCCCAAGGCAGCTTACAGAAGTTCTCAATTATTCTCTAGAGTCTATCGGCGGAGAAGTTATGTGTTTAAATTCGCAGTGCTTTAGATTTTCATTGCGCCAAGTCCAAAAGCGTCCGACAATTCCTTGTTGGGGGCACGAGTGTTAAAGCACTTTAAAAAATCGCAGGCGTCAGTGAAGGCGGCCTCTTAAGATGCGATAAGGAGACTTCATGGTCTTTCACTTCTTGAGTTCGGGATCGCTGAGGAGACTGATGTGAGGTTTTTAATGCCCCAGGCAAAGTCGACCGTCGACACGTTGACGAGAAAGGGACAGAGATCTGAAGGGGAAGCCATCACTCAAAATAGTTCATGAACCTGGTTCTTTTTCTGTATAATTTACGTCTCTGTCTCCCCCAGATCCGTGAAAGTCTCTAATATATGAATATACTACGTATGCGAAAATACATAAAAGTACGACAGTGGTCGGAACAGAATACCGGAACATGAAGTGGATCCACAATCTTCCACAACTCAACCCACATCATCGCAACATTACTAGCTCCTCAAGGGAAATAGAGTGACCTGACGTGAAAGGGACTGCAGCGTTTCACCGTGCCAACAACTTAACGTGAAGACTTGCAAGTTACGTGAATGCAATTTCTCCGGCGCATGCCAGGCCGACCGATTAGCATGACTGCCGTCACCATGTACGTCAGAGCAGCAAATCGTCTGACGCATGCTGCTCCGCCGCAAACTTTTTTTTGCGTCTTTAATCTGCATGCCTCTCTCTTCGTTTGAAAATCATGATGTTTTCGTGCAGGCCGCGGCCGTTTCAATTCGGATGGCTGACTGCCGTAGGCTTCATGGGCGTTTGTGTTGGTGGTGCCGCCGCAGTTTCCATCAGCGACCAACCCTCCTCGCCGTACGCTCGCGTAGCCACCAGCTACCGGCACGAGAGTGCAGTCGGATCAGATGGGACTGCAGTGGGTGGTTGGTCACCATCAGGTGTGATCTTTCGCGGCCTCGATCCGTGGCTCGGTGGCGCCTCGAGGCATGCCTTGGATTCGAGAGATTCGGTGGTGAATGACCCCCATCAGGTTACATCTGACGGCGAGGCCATAGGCACTAGTAGCTCAACGTCGTCGTCCTTGTCAGCCGATGATGTTAGGACGCAGCTGGCCAGCTGCGACGGGGTGAGGCTCTCTGTGAGCAGCTCCGTGCAGGGCCAGCGGCGAAACATGGAAGACGATTTCGACCTGGCTGCACGAGGGCACTTCGCCGCGGTACATAACATCGTACACTAGAATAATAGCCCTTTGATTCAAGAGCTTGGAGCTTTTTCATGTTGCCACCACAAGCATCACAATATTTTCGCCTAACTTACACTTCTTATGTTTCGATCATATCATGGCAAGGTCTTCGACGGGCACGGTGGACGTGAAGTCGCGCGATACGCGAAACTGGCGTTGTACGACCAGGTGTGCGTTTTTGCTGCGCGCAGCTCTCTCTCAAATGACTGTGCTCGAATTGAAGCGCACGCGGTGCCCACGAGGGATTTTGTAAATTTCTAGCTATTCATTTCGTATAATTATGCGTCTACCCTGCAGGTATGCGCTCACCTTGAGCTCCCTGGACTGGGCGATGAGGTTGGCGACAGAATAGAAGGCGAGCACCCAGTAGAGACGGCGCTGCGGCGGTCGATCGCCAAATTAGAGGCGGACGTGAAAGGGATGTGGCGTTGGCGAGGGGTGGGCAGCACCCTTTGCGCGGTTTGCGTCGTGGACGCTGACGTCAGCCAACACCTTGGCTGTGGTGATTCAGTGGTCTCGGCGGCGGGGGAGCCCTCTGTGAT